>VFQS010000786.1_pt1 | contig 32418 bp, 33 predicted proteins | sample 3512361 | NCBI WGS metagenome assembly VFQS01 (sample SAMN10412375, study PRJNA504923) | tailings metagenome | isolation source: Relicate 1 Philex TSF3 active mining | place: Philippines
AATTTATAGTACAAAATATATAGATCCACCAAAAGATATTGAGATTATCAAATCAGCAAAAAAAAGAAAAAACTATTTAAATTCTTTTAATGTTAAATCAGTTGAAAACAAATGGGAAATTGATCTACATATTGAACATTTGATTGACACACATAATGGTTTAAGTAATACAGAAATATTATTAAAACAGCTTACACATTTTAGAAGTACTTTTTCAAAAGCTAAGAATCAAAGAATCAATAAATTAATTGTGATTCACGGTGTTGGAGAGGGTGTTCTTAAAAATGAAATTAGAACATTTCTTGCAAGACAAGAACATATTGAATTTTACGATGCTTCCTACATTGATTATGGTAAAGGAGCCACTGAGATACGATTTTATCATTCAAAATATTAATTATGATTCTATTATCCCCTGCAAAATCATTAGATTACAATCAAAAAATAATCAATAGACCTTTTGTTTCACAGCCCGTATTCTTGAATGAAAGTGAAAAATTGGTAAAAAAATTGAAAAAAATTTCCTCAAAAAAATTGGAGAAATTATTCCATGTTTCCACTGAAATTGCAAATTTAAACTATGAACGGTTTCAACAATGGGAACAACCTACACAAGAGAAAGAACTTATTAAACCTTGTATTGAAGTATTTAATGGAGAGGCGTATAAAGGTTTAAATCCATTTTCTTTGAGTCCGGAAGAGCTTACTTATGCACAAAATCATTTGCGTATTTTATCAGGTCTTTATGGAGTTCTTAAACCACTTGATTTAATGTTTCCATACCGTTTAGAAATGGGGACTAAATGGGAAATTGATTCAAAAAACAAAAATTTATATGCCTTTTGGACAGAGAAAATCACAAAACATTTAAAATCTGAGAAACCTAATTTCATTATAAATGCAGCATCCAATGAATACTTTAAAGCGATTGATTTCAAAAAGCTGGGTGTTAAAACGATTGTACCTATTTTTAAAGATTTTAAAAATGGAGAGTACAAAGTAATTATGATGTATGCCAAACATGCACGTGGAGCAATGGCTCGCTATTGTATTCAAAACCAAATATCTGATGTTGAACAAATCAAACTATTCAATGTTGATGGTTATACTTACAATGATAGGTTTTCAAATGAAAACGAGTGGGTTTTCACCCGCTCGTAATCTTTTTAATTTAAATTAAATTTAAACCGAATATCATTGTGGTTAAATGACTGAATAATTTTACTGTACAACAAAATAGCATTTAAACATTCCAAGGTTGGTTCGCTATTTTCGTTTTCATTTGAAAGAATATAATTTTGCTCCATAATTTATTATTTAAATATAATAACGTAACACTATAAAATATATTGTGCTACTATGCTGAAATTTTTAACATTTTATCATGTAATTTCTTTTTAGCTCTTTTCATATACATTGGAATATTTGCTTCTGGAATATTTGTTTCATACGAAATAGTTCTACTAGAAGCACCTTTGTAATATTTCATATAAATCATTTTTTTATCTTTCTCATTTAATTGTTCCATACAATTTTCAAGATTAATAAATAATAACTCTTGTTGGAATTTATCATCCATCTCCAAATCATATTCATCGGAAAAACTAGAAATATCATCATTAACAAAATAGTTCTTCTCTTTCCGTTTACTGAAGTCAAAACATATATTTTTTGTAATAACTAATAACCAATTTATAAAACTTCCCTTAGTATTATCAAATTTATCAAATTGAAGAAAAGCTTTAATTAAAGCATTTTGAACTATGTCTTCCACCCAAAATTGATCATTTGTGTCTAATTTAGATTTTGCCATTTTCAAAGCGGATTTATATGCATAATCCCAGAATGAAGTTGTGTGTATTGCTTTCATAACCTTTTTTAAATAAAGGTAAAAGACGAAGAACGTAAACTATTTATGTTCTATTTTATTCGAGTATAATAAATCTCTATATGTTTTGTATATTGAGTCATCTTTACCTCTTACTTGACCAATGAACGATAAATTACCAAAAAGTTTATTTATAAACTCTTGTTCCTTACCTTCTTTTTTAAAATGTCTTTCAGCTGCTATACTTAATCCATTAGTAGTTAGATCATGAAGCATTGCTCTAGTTTTTTTAATCCATTTTCTATCTACATTAAGTTTTTGATTCACTACAATTCCTGTGACCTTTTGTTGTCTATTGCTTTTTATAAGCCTCGTTTTTTTAGAGTTTAATTGAAAAGGTGATAAAACATTATTTAACTCATCAACAACTTTCAAATCAATATTATTATTACTAGAAAGAGTTATATCATCTGCGTACCTAGTATAGATAATGTTTTTTTTATTCCCAATTTCTTGAATTTGATGATCTAACTTATGAAAAACAAAATTGGAAAGTATTGGAGACGTTGGAGAACCAGTTGGTAAAACACCCATATAAGTAGTTAAACGAGTAAAGATTAAAGCAACTTTATCAGAAAAATCAAAAGGTTTATTTTTAAATAATTCATAAACCATTTTTGCAGTTATAGTTTCAAAAAAATTGGAAATATCTAGAGAAAGAATATTTTTTTTATTAACATGTTTGACAGCATTTGAAACAATTGGAGAAGTAAATTGATCGGAATTTCTTTTTTTTGAAAATCCAAAAACACATTCGTTTTGAAAATCTTCTAAAAAACTATTAAACAAGATATTAATTTTCTGCTGAATCAGTTTAAGTTGTTCATTAGGTGCTGAAATTTTTCTGGTACCTCCTTTTTTTTTAGGTATCTCAAATTCTGTATATTTTAAATCGATCAAAATTCTATCTAACTCTTGTATGCTGATATTCAGAATTTTGGCAACATCTACAACATCGTTTAATTTTTCGATCATAAATTTAGAAATAAAGAGTCACTGATATTATCTAATTTTTAATCAATTGCGAAGCAATTGTCACTTATACATGCTAAGCGGGATTGCAGGAACACAATCACAAGTTAAATAACTCATAATATTTTAAACAGTGACTCAAACATTATAATCCATCTACTCTGAAATCCCAAGACAAATTTCCTGAATAATTATCTTTTAGATAAAATCTTGTAAATTCCGAATCTCTTTCAAAGTCAATAATTTGAGTAATAGCACGGTTATTTTTAGCAACAATAAGTTCAACCTGATTTATTGTTGAATCACCATGCTCATTCATTGTTAATTGATAATATTCTGGACGATAAATAAATAAAACCTTGTCAGAATATTCTTCAATCGATCCACTTTCTCTTAAATCAGACAAAATAGGTCGTTTGTCTCCACCTCGTAATTCAACAGAACGACTTAATTGACTAGCTAAAATAAAACAGACATTTAATTCTTTCGCTAATGATTTTAAATTTTTCATTATCGATGAAATTTCTTGTTCACGTATACGGTAATTTTTATCAGATAATAATTGTAAATAATCAATAAATACGACTTCAATATTTAGTTTAATAATCTGATCTTTTAAATATTGTTTAAATTGAAATAGCGAGTTTACTGGTGAATCAACTAAATGAATTTTTTTATTTTTAAAATTATTTTTTAATTCAAATATAGATGATTGCTCTTTATATTGGTTATTTAAATTATAAGAAACACCAGATTCATTTGCTAAAAAACGAAGACTCAAATCAGAAATATTTAGATCCAGTGAGTAATACATAACAGAATGATTTTCAGCTATTGAATTTGCAAGATGAATTAAAAACTGTGTTTTTCCCATAGCAGGTCTTCCAGCTATAACAATTAATTCTTTTTTATTAATTGATCCTAGCTTACTTTCAAAATGAACATCATTCAGATTAATTCGCTTATCCGTACCACACCCTGAGTTAAAAATTAATTCTTCATTCTCAATACTTTCAAAAATTGAAATAGGCTTAGAAAGTAGTGTATTATTGCCTAATTTTTCTAATTCAGCATACAATTTATTCACTTTTTGATCGGTTGACAATTGCTTGGATTGAATTATTGAAATCAAACTATTTTGTTCTTCTTGAGTCATATAAATTAATCTATTTTGTAATTATTTTGGTTCGCGTGCTTTTCTTTTCTTGTATATTTCTTTTTATTTTTGAATATAATAGGTCTAGTAGCCTGATTTAATTCATGTTGGGTAATTTCAATCGTTTTCATACTGAAAAATTAAACAATTATAATTAAAAAAAGAACCGATAGTGTAAATAAAATCACAATTGAGTTATGAATCAATGTGTCAATACTTATTGAATTTTGAACTTTGATTTTTGAGTACACAGTCCGAAAATAAAATTAGGGTAAGTAAAAAATAATCCTATAAACAGCTATCGGTCTTCCAAAGCTAGGGTATCACTACTCTATCTTTGTTGTATAGTTAAAAGTATCAAGGTACGTTTGTATATCATCAATCTCATCATGGAACTTAGTCATCATGTCATCAACATCTTTGGTTGAAATGATAGCTTCCATCTCAACTAAACTGTTATCGAATCTTTCTTTTACCAATCCTTCTTTTGTGTTTATAGTTTCTAGCTTTGCCAAGATACTTTTTAGTTCTGAAAGTCTGAAAATCATAGATCTTACAGGTGCGGATGCTTCATGTGTCTTTGTTTTAAGTTCAACGAGTTCATCTATGAGTTGGAATGTTTCATCTTTCAGTTCAGCTAAGTCATAGGGTCTGTAAGCACCTTTAGGTAAAGAGTTTGTACTCACAATACGTGCCCAGTTTCGCTGAATCTTAGCAGCGATCTTGTTTTTCTCTTTTAGGGCTTGGGTGATCGTTAAGTTCTGTTTCATGGCTTTTTTTTCTTTAAACGTTTATAATTATTTTTTAGTATCAAGGAGAAAGTTTTTTATTCATTTTTTTAATATTTAATTATGAAATTTATTTGATTAACCAATCCATCCATGTTTTTTGAGTGATGTAAGGAATACCTAACGAATCACAAACGTTCATTGTGTGACCAGTTCCACCTTTTTTTGGTGAAGAAAGGTCATCGTAAAAGATTGCAAAATCAGCTCTTTTTACATGAACCCCTTTAGCACCAACAACCATAAGCGTATCTCTTAAAAGGTAGGCACCTTTCATTGCATTAGCATCTTTAAATCCTTGTTCATAACGCTCAATCAAATTTTTATTTTTCTTATCTTGTTTTGAATGATACAAGAGCTCGGGTTCATTTACTACATCTAATGTATCTAGAGGGATGGAATAAAAAGTTGAAGATGCTTTTTTTCTGTGACCTGAATAGGGTGTTATTAATTGAATTCTATCTGATGCTATTTTGGAAACTCCTTGTACAAACAGTTCATCTGAGCCAGCAGCATTCCCACTTCTAAAAATCATGTGTTTAGAAACTTGTGTTAATTTATTTCCAAGTTCAATCACTTTCTCTTCATCTTTAGCTAAAACATTTCTCTTGCCTAACAAAAGAACAATTTTACCAGGTAGATCGTATTTTTCAATAAATAATTCTAAAGTCATCACTTGTTATTTTTAAATAATTTTTAATTGATTTTTAACAGCCCATACTTTGATTATGTATTTTTCAATTGCATCGCATTTTCTGTTTTTTAGCCCTTTCGATTGGATTATTTCATTATTATTAACTTCTATCGTAATTAATGAACGATATTCATTTAGTTCATCTTTCTTTCTTAACGAAAAAATAGTTAAATAATTTTTAGCACATAAAGAATTATAAGTAGCTATACAGTGTTGTAACTTTTCACCTTCCTCAACCAGTTCTTCAGTTTTTAGTAATTGAACAATTTGATAATCTTCTTTTTCAAATTGATAATCAAAAGATTCAATATTTGATTTTTTAAATTCGGTGTATTCATTTTTAAAAGGAATAGAGTTATAAATTCTATGATGCCAATCATCTATATCTTTTTGTAATTTTTTTAGACTAATTGCATAAAAATTCACCTCTTCTTCGCATCTAATAACTTTATAACGAATATAATCTACAAATTCATCCAGCTTATTTAAATGCAGTCCTTTTTGGTATAGTACAGACAAAGTTTCAATCCAAAAATCAATATTACCTAGATAAGTTAATTTTCGTAAAACTGCCATTGAAAATTCTGCATCTATCTTATTGTGTTTTAATGCTGCAAATATTAATCCCTCTTTAATACGTAATGGTTTGTCTAAGTTTAAATTAGAAAACTCGTGAGCTATTTTTTTAGTAAGCCTAAAAGGTAAATTTTTAGAATAAATTAAATTTTTACCCTCCAATACATCCATAAACCATCCATATTCGGTATCATTCATCTTTTTAATACCCTCAAAGAAGTAATTATACAAAAAAAGCGATGCTATTTTATAATTTTCAAAAACAGCTAAAAGAAATTGGTAGGCGGTAACACCTTTGTGTTTCATCTCTTTAACATTTTCAAAAAGAGCTGGTTTTGTTTTATAAATAAAATACAGTTTTTTTATTTCATGTTCTTTAAAGTCAATTAAATAACTCACATCTAGTTTTAAATCTAGTAACTTAATGAATTTTAAATCATATTGAATATTGGTAAACTTATGACTTGATTTATAAAACAAGACGAGATCTTGACTAGCACCATTATTTTTATTTAAACTTTTAAATCCGTGTAAGATGAAAGCCCAATATTTTTTGCTTCTTATTTCGACTAGCTGTTCGGAGTCAAAAGAGGAAAATACACCAGAATATACTATTTTCTCAAGTAATGCTATATAATTTTCAAAGTTTGAACTACTGATTTTAAGTGTGTTAATTACTTTTAGCGTGAAATTTAAATTTTCAGCAAATACATTGACTTTTTTTACAGGAATTAAGCAATTATTAAGTAAAAAATGAATAAATGCTGGATTTGATTTTAAATCTGTTTTTACATACGTTTTTGCTTGAAATGCTAATTCTAAAACTTTTTTATTCGCTCTAAAAATTTGAAATAATCTTAAGGTGTACGTTATGTCGAACAGTTGTGAAACAGTTAGATCATGATAGTATGCATCTAAAAGCATTAAGAATTCTGATCTTTCAGATACAGGAAAGGTTGAAAGAAATGCTTTTAAACCATCACAGTAGCGTACTAATTGACTTTCAGTATAACCAAAACGATAACTTTGTGAAATTAAATATGTGTAGAAAAAATCCTTTTCATTTGAAACTTTCTCACTCCCTACAAATTTTTCCATAACGTTTAGATTAATGGTTACATTTATATAGAGTGAGAAAAGGCTAAAAAGGTGACATTTTTTTTGAAAAAAAATTATATTTTTTTATTAAATAATTGATTTTCAATAAGAAAAAATGTAGAGATTTTATTAAAAATCTCTACAAAATCAATTGATGATTATAGAATAAGAGGATTTGTAAATGGTTCTCCTGTAAGATTGATTAGGTTTTGTTGAATGTTTGATAGATTTATACTATCAATATTTTTTATTTCATAATTTTCTAAAATTGGACTTGTTGTCTCTATTTGAATTTTTTGCAACGAATGTTTAGTTATTGTTTCTGCAATTTTTCTTTCCATATTTCCATTACCATTTATATTTGGAGAAAAGAAATTTTCTATATTTTTATCATTTATAAACTTTTCTGAAAAAATAAAGTAAAAATTATTCTTATATAAATCACAAACATTATCAATATTATTTACAAGTTGTTGTGACAATACACAACCACAATTTCTTAATTGTATTGTAGTATTTAAAATATTTAAATCTGCATTACCATTAAATTTTATTCCTTTAAACCTATAAAAATCAGGGGATTGAAAATAAATCAAATGTTTATTAAGAGTATTAATTTTTATAAAAAAAGGAGATTGTTTAAAATTTTTGATTTTTTTTGATTGCAAAGAATCATAAAAATGAATGGAAGAATATAATTTTCCAATTTCATTAAGATTTGATGGATTTACTACATTGAATAATTCTTTATTTGTAGTTCTATTTACAACACCATTGTAATGTTTTAAAATTCTTGTTTTTATATCTGAAGATTCTCCAACATTTATTGGGATGAATTTTTTTTCATTATTTATATCTAATAATAAACCATATACATACACTCCACTTATTTTGTTTTTTAAATAATTAAACGGATTATTATTAACTAAATGAAATGGATTACCTTGTAAAGGATTTTGAAACGTAACTTTCATATTTTTTTGTTTTATAGATTTAAATTATTATTCACAGGACAAATTTTTTAGCGGATATTGTTCCCCTATTTTTAGTTTTAAAATCATCCTCATTTAACAAAATTTCAAACATAAAATTGTCATCAAGATGATGGTTTTTTCTTAGAAAAATTATGTCATTTGCAATTTTTTGAGTTTCATGAACTATTAATTTTTTATACAAAGCATATGGATTTTCGTTGTCTTTAGGTACTAGCTGATTTTCAAAAAACGCAAGTGTATTCTTATCTTCATTTATTAGCCAATACGTTATTAATTGTGCCAGAGATTCATGTGTTTTAGATTTATCAACTTCATATTCAATATTCCAATTTTTTTTATCTGCTTTTGGCCAGTGACACATCCAATGACCAAGTTCATGGATTAAAACGATTAAACGAATAGTAAATTCGCATTCTTTTTCGGTAAGTCCAGTCAATTTAGTCACATGTGAAGCATACTTTTCAATATTATCTTGATACAAAAACACAGCACCCTCTTCACTGAATTGTGATTTATTTATATCGACATAAGCCCCAAACATTTCAATTTCGATATTATTAAAGTCAAGTTCTTTACTTTCATCTTCATCATTATCGACTTTGTTATCAAAATTTTCTTTTATGTAATTTTGAATTTTTTTGTAATCATCATAATACACCTCAGGAAATCTATCAAATTCAAAACCATATTTTTGGAACAATGATTTTAAATTTAACATTTTAACTAATTCTTCAGAGGAAAATCGGTAAGGTGTTAAATTTGATTTCGTTACAATAAATTCAATCAGTTCAATAGTTTTTAAATCATCATCAATAGTATCCTCAGTTATTGCAAACGATAATAATTCATCCCTTAAATTAAGATCCGTATCAAGCGATTTAATTTTGTCTTTCAAACGTTTCATTAATTGTTTGAAATTATCTTCTGTATAGTCTAGGTTTGATTTTACTGCTTTAACATAATCTTTGTATGTTTTTATTTTTTCATCCATAGAAAGATCAACAAATAATTCAAACAACTTCTTTTGAGATTCAGTTAATTGATTAGATTTTAACGTTTTTGAAGAAAAAGCAGCAATTTTTAGAATATATTCATCCTGATTTGATTCGTTCGCATTGTACTTAGACATTAGCTGTTCTAACATTTGAGTTGTAATCAATTCGTATTCCTGATGCCTTCTATCAACTAATGAATATTTAGAATACAGCACTTTTTTGAAATAGCTCACCATATCATCTATTTGATAATTAATTTTGTTGATTACCAAATATGATTCATTAATTCGTTCGAGGATAGCATTTGAATCGCTTTTCAATAATTTATTGAATTTATAACAACAATAATTGTAAACATCTTCATACTGTTCTATCGTCCAATGAGGAAAAATTGATTCCAAGGCTTCAATAACCTCAGATTTATGATTCGGCGCTATTCCAATTAAATCATTTTTAACGTAAGTCAAAAGATCTTTTTTGATGTTCGTATAGTTATTGTTTTTAGAGTTCTCTAAATAAAATATATCAGCCAAAGCAGAATTTGCTAAATCAAATATCGTTTCATCATCAATATTGGGATTTATTTTTTTACATTGTTCTTCAAACCATAAAGCCATCTCACTTGACTTCTGATTTTGTGGATTAATATGTTTCGCTAAAACATTAAATAACTGGGATAAATTCGAATTCATAAGCAAACTTTATTTAAGTTATAAAATATAATCAATTGATATTAAGTAGATAAAAATAAATATTTTTTTTGAAACTTAAAAAAACAACCTGATTTTCAACTTTCGGCGATCAAAATTTCCATTAACCTCATGATTATTTTCGCAGTTCTATAGTTTAAAAATGTTTTAATCGTAACATAAATTGAATGTAAGAACATCAAAGTGAAAACACATGCTAAAACTAAGGATATGGAAACTAGTAACTCATTTTTATAAAGATTACAAAAAGTGTAACTAAACCAGAAAAGCAAAGTTAAAGGAACACCTGCGGCTAATAACTTAACTTCTTTTTTAAACCATTTTTCATTCATCATTAAAACAAACTCAAATTCTTCAATTGCTTTTCTTTTATCGAATATACTTAATGATCGATAATGACTTGTAAAGTTTTCGCAATCAATACTATTAAATACATCAGCTCTACTTTCTTCGTTGATCACTTTTCCGTTTGGTAGTTTAAATTCCATGGCTATACATTTTAAATTTTAATACTAAAACTTAATTATTAAAATATAACTACATAAAAAAGAATTTATTATGCATTATATAATTTACTTTTTACAAAAGTTTATAAAGAATTTAATCTTTATAGAAGAAGAAATTCATCTATTAAGACATGTAAAAACTGACTGTGTTTTCTAGATGAAATTATATTTCAATCTTAAGAAGATATTTACAGTAATATAGAGTGTATTAGTTATGAAAAGGTGACATTTTTTTAAAAAAAAATTTTAAAAAAAATAAATTAAAATAAAAAAAAAACTAAAAATCAAATAGATATAAAAACAATATTTCATTAAAAAAATCATTTTTTAAATGCACCATAAATAAAACAGGTCGGTTTTTTAATACCCAATTTTGATTTAATAAAATTAGGTATAGATTTAAAAGTTACTTTGTTTACACTATCATCAAATTTATATTCAATTGAAGATCCACCATCTAATAAAATTCCCTCTACCATTCCAACATTCATTGCATGATTTATGATTTCACCTATGGTAAAAAAACCTATTCTATTTGAAGAAAGCACCAATATATCTCCTTCTCTATTTTCACCGATAATAGTTCTGTAAAGTCTTTTTTGTGCATGTTTTTTAGCAATTAATTCATGATTTTTAATTCCATTATTTATTCCCCACAAAATGGTTTGAGCGGCATATTCAGTCATTGCAGGACAATAATTTGATCGAATGAAAGGTATTCCATTTTTCACATAAAAATAACCTCCACCTTTGCTCCTGTTACTATATCTTACTTTATCGATTACAACAAGACCAATAGACTCGTTTGTTTTTGTGAAAAAGTTACTATTAATGTAAAAATCAATGTCTTTTGGAATTTCCTTGCTTACACCAAAATTCATTTCATTCTTGTTGATAACAAACAAATTATAATTACTTTCTTCAATTACCCTGGACTTTTTTGTTGATTTTTTAGATAAACAAGCAGAAATTAAAAATAGAATTAAAATATATCGCATTATAAATTTTTCAATTTTTTCAAAGGTATTATCACAAAAACAACCTGTTTTTTATTGTTATATCCCACAGACAACTATGAAAACATATAAATAATCAAACGAAATAACCAATTCAAATTCATTGTATTTAACGTCGTGTAAAAGATTCATATGTTCTTTAGTGGTTGCAAATATATCGAAGAGACATTCTATCACGATTTTATTAAAGTCACCATCTGATTTTTTAATTTATTTTTTTTAAAATATTCATTAATAAACTATAATTTAAAATAAAAGATGTTCTACGACATCAGCTAATGCAATAGATATAAATTCAAAAGTTAAATGAATTATTTATGAATATCAACATATGGGTTCTCTTTCAATAATTCTTTTATTTCACTCCATTTAACAAAAATACTTGGAGCTCCCATGACATATGGACCGATTTCATATTGATTGTAATTGAAGCTTAAACCATTTTTATGAATGGAAATATTATCCGTTAAACTAAACTCCCATCCCTCTGAACCGTATTCTTTAAATAATTTTCTTTTAACAATGGAAGCCATTTTTCGTTGATAATCATCTATCAAAATCTCATTCATTTTAATTTTGTCACCTGTCTTAAGATCAAAATTCAAGCAATTAATCGATGAACTTGGGTGAGCTGCACCATATGCCATATAATAGCCAACTATTTGAATACTAAATAATCTATTCGTAGTATCTATTAATTCACAACTTCTTTCTTCATTGCCCAATTCATCCTCTGTACTCTCAAGAGTTTTTACAAAATTTACGTAACCCTTTAATGTATTGCTTCTTTTAGCTCCTCCTTCTACACCAATAGTCATTGACTTAACAATCTGAACATTAATTTTATTTGCTACTTGTTGGTCATTTAAACTTACAGCGATAGCCTTTAATGTAGCAGATGCACAAAATGGTTCTGGATCTTCCTCCATCCAATCTTCCCTTGGAATTTCAACACATTTTTCAGCACTAGCCTTTTGATATTTAATTTTTAAACCAGATTGCCAAACTGGTTCTTTAACTTCTTCATTAGTAACTACTTTTTCTTTCTCAATTGGTACTGATGATTTTTTATCTGTATTATTTTCACTACAAGAAAATAAAAATAAACCCACAAAAAATAAATAAATGATTGACTTCATACCTTATTGGCTTTTAAATAATTTTCTAAAGTAACTAAAAGTTGTTAAACTCAAATTCTCGATAATATATATTTCAAACATTAGGTTTATTTTGCTCTTGTAACATATGTATATCTGAAATGATTATATAAATATTTGACAAAACAAAAAAGATAAATATCCTACTAAAGAATATTTTAAATAACGAAGAAAATGTATGCGTTTAAATGCATAATATACATATCGTTAACTATCAAGATTCAAAATCTAAAATTGTAATCTTGGTATGGATAAACTCTAAAGATGGAACATATAATTTTTAAGAAGAATTAGATATTACAAATTCTTTGAATTTAAATATAAGTACGGTATTATATGATTCGAACAAATTGGGTTTATATCATACTGACTCTAAAATCACAGTAACTGAATAAAAAAATATGACGTTCAAAATTATCCATTTGATAAAAAAACATTAAATTTTGTTTAGAGTTTTCGAGGTATTTAAGTGATAAAAATTTAACAATAGTTAAAAACAATCTAAAATTATTTAGAAATTGTAAGTATAAATACTTTGGCTGATTAGATTAATGCGAAAATCTAAATCTTTAAAGTACAATTTAAAGGTATTAGAAATGTTGAATTCGTTCTCTTTCGGTTGGCAAATATTTATGTGTGATTTTTGGCTACTTTCGAATTTGATTCTAAAGATGTGGACTAAATCTTAAAACTAAAAAGCGTAACACCTTTTTAAAAAGATAGTTACGCTTTAAAATTAGATCTAAAAGTGGAGCCGGAGGGAATCGAACCCTCGTCCAAACATAGAATTTTCAAGGCTTCTACATGTTTAGTTTTTGATTGATTTTCGATTATAAACCGGACAAAAACACCCTACTTATAACTTAGCTTCTTAGGTCTTATGTCTTCCACGAAGCGAGGTCGACACCAGTCTTTTTAAGATGATTCCCTCTGATTCCAAGTCCAAAAGACGAAAACTTCGGAGAGGGAACTTGTCTCGCCTACTGTCCTTCAGCTGAGATTAAGCTTAAACAATCTAATTGATTAAGCAGCAAGTGCGTATGACGTATTGTCAGTTATTGTTTGAGACAGGATATTATAGAGCTCCACCTCAACGCTCTACATGCTTACACTTGACTATCGCTTACGCTGTCAAATCCAGGTACGGCCCCGATAATCATATGCAAATTTAATAATGATTTTTGTTAAATTTATTTAATATTCAAATTAAATCATTTGTCGGTAAACATATATTTTAAGTTCACATAATTTAAGTTGCTGAAAATCGATATAAATATTAATTTTAATCTGTATTGTAAATTTCATCAAATCACTTTTGAGCATGAATTATGTCTTTAATACAATGTTTTTTCTTCTATTATTTTGTTCAAGTTTTGCACAAAATAGCAATGTTAAAGACCGTATATATAAACCTATCACATCTAATCATTCCTATCAATATTTCATAGAAAACAAAGGTCAATGGGATGAACAAGTTTTATTTAAATCAAGTTTTAAAGGTGGTAACTTGTGGATACAAAAAACAAAATTATTTTTTCATCTAAAAGATTTTGCTGCACTGAGAGAACAGCATGCAGGTAAAACTTGTGATACTTGTATTAACAGACAATACGCTTTACATTTTAATTTTAAAAACTGTAAAGAAATCAAAACGGTTCTCTCTCAAAATCCATCCGAAGAATATTATAATTTCTACCTAGGAAATGACACAACCAAATGGACTAAAAATGTAAAAGGATATCAACAAATTACCTTAAAAGAAGTATATAACGGAATAGACTTAAGGGTTCAACAAGATGACGAGGTAACTAAATATGAATATATTATCTCACCAAAAACCTCACCAAATCAAATCGGATTGGAAATTTCAGGTGCAAAAAAAATAGAAATTGGAAATAAGGGTGAACTCATAATTAAGACTCCATTGGGCAACATTCAAGAAAACAAACCTTTTGCCTATCAACTAATTAACTCTAAGAAAATAGAGATTCCTTGTGAATTTAATGTTCAAGATAGTACTGTAACATACAAACTAGGAAAATACAATATCGATTACGAGTTAATTATCGATCCTGTATTGGTTTTTGCTACCTACAGTGGATCAATTACTGATAACTTTGGAATGACAGCTACTTATGGGCATGATGGAAGCGCGTATTCAGGCGGAACGATCTTCGGAAATAATTATCCTACTCCCTTTTCAGGAGCTTTTAATACAAAATCCAACTTTACATTTCCAAGCAATTACAGTCAAGCTGTTGCGTCTGATATTTTTATATCAAAATATAGTGCTGATGGTAGCAAAATGCTATGGACCAACTTTATTGGAGGTGGAAGTGATTTTGAAGGGGCTGAAACTGTACACTCTCTTATTTGTGATAAAGAAAATAACTTATATGCTTTTGGGGCTACGTCAAGCTTAAATTTCCCAACAACACAAACTGCTTTTCAAAAAAATCATCAAGGAGGAACTACCTTCAATGCTAGTTATAATGGAGCTTACTTCGGTGATAAAGGTGTAGATATTGTAGCTTTTCAATTTAACGCTTCTGGATCCAATCTAGTTGCCTCTAGCTATATCGGTGGTAATGGTAATGATGGTATTAATACTAATTTGTATGGGGTAAATAATAGTTACAATAACTTTATCTACTACGACTCTTTAACAGGTAATTACGGAGATCAATTTAGAGGGGAAATCATGCTTGATTCGGACAAAAACATTTACATTGCATCATCGACCCGATCCACCAATTTCCCATTAGCAAATCCAATCTTAAATACATTGCAAGGTCAGCAAGATGGGGTTCTAATTAAATTAAATAACAATCTATCAAATTTACTTTTTTCTACCTACATGGGAGGAAAAAATAATGATGCACTATACTCTATTAAAATCGATTCATTAAACCATATTATTTTTTGTGGGGGGACATCCTCTGTTGACTATCCAGTAACTAGTCAAGCATATCAAAAAACATATGGAGGTGGAAAGGCGGATGGAATAATTGGAAAAATAAATCAACAAAGTTACACCCTTGAAGCATCGACTTACATTGGACTTAATTTGTTTGATCAATGTTATTTTGTTGAAGTAGATGATAATAATGATATTTATTTCATAGGTCATTCTGTAGGTGGAAGTTGGCCCGTACTAAATGCAGCTTATCAGGTTGCAAACAGTACCCAAATCATTGTAAAAATGGATCCAATACTTTCTGCAATAAAACAATCTACAAAATACGGAAGCGGAGATCCTAACAAGAAAGATATTTCTCCATCAGCTATGCTGGTAGATGTATGCAAAAATGTTTATGTTTCTGGTTGGGGCGCTAATATCATTCAAACAAATGAAAAATTGAATAATATGCCCATTTCGTCAAACGCTTTCATTAATACACCACCAAATGGTTATGATTTTCATCTTTTTGCTATTAACCGAACCTTTGATAAAATGATTTACGGTTCTTATTTAGGAGGAAACAAAGCAGACGAACATGTAGATGGAGGAACTTCACGTTTTGATAAAAACGGTGTTATTTATCAATCCATTTGTGGAGGTTGTGGTGGTCACAGTGACTTCCCGACTACTACTAATTCGTGGTCTCAAAAAAACTTAAGTTTTAACTGTAATAACATCGTCCTTAAATTTGATTTTGAAATACTTGCAACTCCTAAAATCACTTTCACGAATGATTCTGCTTGTGTAAATAATTCCATTAAATTGATAAATACAAGTACTGGGTACAATCGATTTTATTGGGAAGACTTAAACACAAAAGAAATAGACAGCATAGTGATACTTTGGTTAGAACATACAATACACCCGGTAATTATCAAATTAACTTATATGTCAAAAACAATATATGCGATCGCAATGAATTATCAATAGCAAAACTATCTATTTTACCAAACACTATACCAAATCAACCCTTTAAAAAGATTGAATTATGCCAACCAATTTTTGATACTTTAACTTTAAATTCCGCAACGAAGGGTAGTTCATTTTACTGGTCATTTTCAAACAAATTCACTCCTCCAATTAACAATAAAAAAACAGACTCAACATTAATTTATGAATTCAAAAAAAATGAAAAACTTTATTACAAGATTGAAAACAATTTTTGTAGCAAAAAAGACAGTCTAGAAATAATAGTAAATAATGCATTTTTAAATACAAATGAAAAACAATTACACTGTCAATATACACTAGATACAATTAGTGTCAAAGTAAATAATTCCAATGAAAAATTTACATACAAATGGGACATACCCTACCCCTTTATGAGTTCAAAAAATAATGACAGTGTTTTTTTTAAAGTTGATAAAAATGATAAAATTATAGTCCAAGCACTTGGTGATAAAGGATGTAGCTTAGTGGATACCATTAAAGTATCGGTGTTTTCTACTGATTTTGATGAAATTAAATTAACAGCAAATCCAAAAACAATTTTAAAAGGCGAAAACTCAATCTTGAGTGAAATTTCAAATAAATACAATTATACATGGTACTATAAAAATGATTCTATTATAAGCAAAGAAAACTCAATCAAAGTAAAACCTTTTAAAACAACATATTACACTCTAAAAATACAAAAAGAGGCTTGCACAATTATGGATACAATACATATAAATGTGATAGAAGATTGGGAATGTGATTTTCCATATATATTTGTTCCGAATGCCTTTTCTCCTAATGATGATGGTGAAAATGATATTTTATATGTAAGAGGTAGACCAGCCTACGAGATTGAGTTTCGAATTTTCAATAGATGGGGCGAAAATGTATTCTATACCAATGATTTAAATCATGGATGGGATGGTTTTTATAAAGGTCAAAAACTTTCCCCTGACGTATACGATTACTACTTAATTGTAAGGTGTATCGATGAAAAAATGAAACAAATACAAGGGAACATCACACTTTTAAAATAAAGTTAGAGTAATTGTTATTTTTGTAAAAATTAAAATAGATGAAGTGGATTGGTGAACGAGTAAGTTTTGTAGATCAACAAAAAAAACTTACGATAGTTATAAACCCTGAAGATAAATTTTGGCAAAAAGGTTTAATGAGTGCTTGGTTTGCAATGTGGATAACGATCGGAAGTGTAATGATTTGGTCTTTAAACACATTAAAACTAAACCAACAAGAAAAACTAATCGTCATCATTTTCCTATGTTTTTGGGCATATTATGCATTTAAAGTAGGAAGAGCATTGTTGTGGATTATGTGGGGTAAAGAATTGATTAAAATTGAACCTGATGGTCTCACCTACAAAAAATCCATAAAAGGATTTGGCAAATCAACGGTTTATTTTCTAGAAAATTTAGAAAAAATGGAGGTTTATTTTCCAAAAGATAATTCTATACAAGCAATTTGGGAAAATTCTCCTTGGATTCAAAATGCTGAAAGAATTCACTTCCAATACATTAGTAAAACAATACGTTTTGCACGAAAATTAAACGAAAAAGAAGCAAAACTTTTATTCAAACTTGTCACAAAAAAAATTGAAGAATGTTTGAAGAAAAAATAATTACACTAAATTAATTTTTGAATTATTTGATCAAAACTAGGTCTTTCGAGCACTTTTGTATTCCAGCAAGCATCTCTTAATTCGGTCAATAAAATAGATTCACAACTTAATTCACTTTTTAACGAAAGCAAATCATCCAATAAACAACCAAAAGCACGCACGTCTAACCTTTCGAAATAAGCACCTAAAGAGCTATTTAGCTCATAGTTTGTCGAAGCTCCAAAATCACCTAGAAAAGCATGCCCCGTCTGGTTATGAAACAAAATATTATGCGCATATAAATCACCATGCATCACCCCTTTCTGATGTAAATGCAAGGCCCCCTTCGCTATTGATAAAGCAATTTTAAGCATTAGTTCACCATTGAGTTTTAGGTTGTCAACAAACACATCCCGAGTACATGTATGAAAAGTAGGAGGTAAACCCAAAGTTGCATAACTGTCTGGAATAAAATCCATGACAATCCCATCTTTGTTTTCTGGATGTTGTACAAAAGGGCCAATCAAAGGAACAATATTCGGATGCCTTCCAACAAGTAAACAATTAGCTAATTCGTCTTTTGGATATCCATCACTGGTTACATTTCCTTTAAAAATTTTAATAGCAACCGGTTTGTTTTTATTTTGCCAATCTGCTTTATATATAAAACCAGAGGCCCCCTCACCTATTTTATCATTAATAATCAAATCATTAAAAACAACACTTTGAAGAGAATCATCATTAAATTCACGCTTCGACATTATAGGATTACCATCCAAAGCCAACCAAGACAAACGTGGTAGTTGGATTAACCATGTTGGAACTTCAGTGAGTTTATTTGCTGAAATACGTAGTAACTCTAGGTTAATACAATTTCGCATGGAATCAGGTAGGATATTTAGTTGATTTCCTGCTAAGGCACATTTTTGGAGTTTAGTACAATTACCAATAGATTCAGGTAAATTTTTAATTTTATTATCAGTTAATATCAACCACTGCAACTTCTCAGGAAAAGCATTTTCAGGGATTATTTCTATTTGATTTGACTTGAATCCAATCATTGTAAGTGAAGGACATTTTGCCAAAATTTCAGGAAAAACAACAAAATTATTCTCAGAAAAAAACGCAATTTTTAACTTTTCGAATTTATTAAAGTTTTCAGGTAATTCAGATAGACTATTATTTGATAAATCAAGTATTTCTAAGGTGTCTTTGTAACTAAATAATTCATTAGGAAAAGTTGAAAAACCCTCTGAAAGTTTTATTTTAGTAGCGTTTTTAGGTATATTTTCAAAAACAGTTTTTAAAGAAGATTGCATACTAAAATAGAATTAAGTAAATAAACGTAATATAATTCTTGGTTACTATTATGTAAACGAATAAATAACTAGTTTTGCAAAATTATATTTATAAATCAATAATAATTCATTCGTATGAAAAAAGTGTTTAAACTTATCGGAACTACATTGTTTATTTCATTCTTAGCAATCAGCTGTTCGAGCAAATCAGAAACTCAAAATGCTGAAAATCCTAACGAAACAAAAAATGAAACACAAAAAGTAGATTCATTAAAAGAAGTTAAAGTAGAAGAAGAAGTTGAAAAAATAGAACCCGCAAAAGTTACTTGTAAAATATTCTTTTTATCCGATGACTTTAGTGATGAAGAAACTGGTGAGTTTATAAAAGGAACAGTTGGTGAAAGAGAAACTTTTAGAACAAACAAAAGCTACACTTATTGCTATGATTCAGAGTCATTCAACCACTTAACAATAGATGGAAAAGGGAATGTTTTGAATTTTAAAGTAAAACAAGATGGTAAAATCATATTCAAAAAAGAAAATTTTGAACTAACAAAAAGTTTAAAATTTACTGAAAAAGATTTAGAGATTGGAATGGGATCTGTTTATACATTTGAAATTTCCCAAAAAGATAAGATCTTATTTTCAGGAAAGATTGACTCTCAAGGATGTATGTAAATTAATCAAGACGATATTTTAATAACCCTATGATTTAAATGAAATTATAGGGTTATTCTTCCCCCACTTCAAATATTAGTTCTGAAATATTTTTTTCATCAAAATAAATATTTGAAATCGCTTTCAATTCTTCGACTGTTAAGCGATCGATACCAGCATAAATTTCTTGAATAGAATCAATTTGATTGAATAAAAGTAAGCTTTTACCAAGTCCAAGCATAAGACCAGAATTATTATCTAATGATAATGCTAATTGTCCCTTTAACTGTTTCTTAGCTTTAAATAATTGCTGTTCATTGAGAGCTTCAGAACAAATCAAACGAATTTCTTTGTAAACCTGTTTTAAGGTTTTTTCTAAATATTTTTGATCTGTACCAAAATAGATCGACCAATAACCAATGTCTGCATAAGGAGCATAACTAGCCTCGATATTATAGGTATAACCATATTTTTCACGAATGCTTAGAATCAATCTTGAATTTAATGCCGGACCTCCTAAAACATTTGTTAACAAGGTCATTCCTCTACGATGTTCACTATTATAACCAGGCGCTAATCCACCAATAACAGCATGCGCTTGAAAATTTGCTTCTTGAGTTCGTACCTTAAAAGGCTTATAGTGATCAAATGTACTCGGTTTAATTGGTGATGCGGAACGTTTCAAAGGATTGAAATCCTTTTCAAGGATATTTTTCAAACGTTGAATAGAATAATCCCCGACATAAGAAATAACAATGTTTTCAGCAAAGAAAAAACGTTCTGTATATCGCATCAAATCTTCTCTTGTGAAACTTGAAACCGTTTCTTTCGACCCTAAAATATTTGCTCCAAGTGGATGATTGCTAAATAAATAATTTTCAAAGTCATCAAAAATCTTATCAGCAGGTGAATCTAGATAGGAATTGATTTCATCTAAAACAATTTCCTTCTCTTTTTTAATTTCTTTTTCAGGAAAATTTGAATTAATTATAATATCCGATAATAATTCAGATGCTCTTTGGGTATGCTCTTTTGTAAAAGAGGCATAAACACATATTTCTTCTTTAGTGGTATATGCATTTAATTCACCTCCGACGGAATCTAAACGAGATAGTATATGTAACGATCTTCGTTTGTTAGTACCTTTAAAAATACAATGTTCTAAAAAATGGGCTAATCCTTCTTCATTATCTTGTTCATATCTTGAACCTGCAAGTATCGTAACGCCCATATGTGCAACAACAGAAGTTGTGTGCATATAAACCAAACGAATTCCATTGGAAAGGGTAATAATTTCCGGATCTAACTCTATCATCAAGGGTTTAATCTATATAAATTCCAACGTGTATCATTCAATTCAAATACGATGCGATCGTGTAATCTAGATGGTCTTCCTTGCCAAAACTCAACTTTCACAGGACGTACAAGATAACCACCCCAATGTGGGGGTCTTGGCACTTCAGTTGGAAATTGTTGGGTATATGTTTTTACCCTTTCCTCCAATACTTGACGTGATTCAATTCGTTGACTTTGTTCAGAAGCCCAAGCTCCAATTTTACTGCTATAAGGTCTAGATTGAAAATATGCGTCGCTCATCTCAGCAGGTACTTTTTCGACAAAACCAGAGATACGAATTTGACGTTCTAATTCAGGCCAGTAAAATAATACATGAACTTTATTATTGTTAGCTATTGCTTTGCCTTTATCACTCTTATAATTCGTATAAAAAACGATACCTTCTTCTAGAAGCTCCTTAATGTACACTACGCGCGTATCAGGAAAACCATCCAAACCAATGGTTGAAACTGAGATTGCATTTGGTTCATGCACATTGCGCTCAAGGGCTTCTTTTAACCAAGTAGAGATTAAACTAAAAGGCTGATCATCGTAATGATCCTCTAGCTTCCCTTGATCAAACTGATGATGATCATTTCGAATTAAATCTAAAAAATCCTCCATAGATCAGTTTATTCTTCTTCTGAATTGTATTCGTCTTCAATATCACTCAATTCTTCATCGTCATAATCTGAACCACCTGCAGAGAAAACAACTCCTTTACCTGTAACAGTTTCTTCTACTTCATCCACTAATTCAACCTGTGGCTTACGAGCAATTTCTTTATCTGCTTCAATATCATTGAAAGGGAAAATATCAACAATGGGTGATAAAGTAATTGATGGTACAACAAAATCAACTAACATCGTTGACAAACTATCATGAATACGTTCGTACGCTTCTTTAACAGAAGATGCTGATACTAAGAAATTTTGAGATATTTTTTTCTTTTTTTCAGAGTCAGCATCCATGCTTTCATAAGCAACTTTTACTTTGTACCAAGTAAAGCTATCTTCGTAATGAAAGATATCATGAAAATCTGTTCTAGCAATATTTGTAACACTAAATTCACCTCTAATCAACGAACCTAATTCTTCATAAATTCTAGCTTCCGCATCCGTGAAAGTCATTGCAGCCAATAAATATGGTTCTGAGACTTTTTTAAATTCTCCGTTTTCTAATTGTTTTGTATATTTTACCTTAACTGTAAACCAAGTATTCATAATTTTTTGTGTTAATTGAAGAGTGACAAAAATACAAAATAGATTTTCTTGAAATGAATTAATTTGGTTATAAAAACAAAAAAATGATATTAGGAGGTTTTCTATTTTTAGACAATTTCAATTCCCTCTCTGTTAATTAAAACTCCATGAATTCCATCAGAAAAAAGTTGAATGTAATATTTTGAGGCGATTTCATCACCAAGCGCTTTTTTGAATTTGCTTTTAATACGTGAAAGAGTTGTATGTAACTCACCATCAAGATAGTTTACTAATAAGTTTATTGTATTTTGCATTTCATCGATATTTTGTCTTCCACTGATCTTTTGATAATATCCAAATAATTCATCTTTATAATCTATCAAAGAATTCAAAGCAATTCCTTTAGCATGCCGAATAAATAATAAATATAGACTTAATTCCTTCGGATTTAAACGAATATCTAAGTTACCAAAATCTATTAAAAATATCTTCTTAGCATCTAAATCGATTTTTATGCGACTGTCTTTTTGAATAAATTCAATTCTTTTTCTGAACATTAAATTGGAACGAATTCCATCCATGACACTAAAAAGCTGATTTAAATAATGAGGTTGAATATCTTTATTTTTAATAATTTGCATACAATCATCGCAGACATCTGCTGTGCGCATTTTGATCGTTATTTCTTTTTTATTCTTACAAAAATCATTTACACAACCTACCGATTTTTTATGAAATCCTTTGAAAATATCGATTTGATTATCAAACATTAATCCCCTTAAAACCCATGCAATTACTTCGTATGAAATCGGAAAACGAATGTCTGTATCTTTGCCAAAAAACCATGGCCAATCGTCTGTATGTATAAATCCTGTGCGCATATTTGGACCTAAAAATGCAAACCAATTCTTTTCATTATACTGATTGGTTAGTAAAAAAACAAAATCATTTTTATCGATATCATTTTCTACTTTATAATCATCAACTACTTCAAACAACTGATCCCAAGTATAATATTTTTTTTTCAAGGGAAAAATTGGTTCTTCGAAATCACTACAGTAAAGATCTGTATTTTTTCTATAAAAGACTTGTTCTTGCGATCCAAATGTTGTTTTATTATTGAAAATTTTATACTCAAATGCATCATCTAAGAAAATGGTACCACCGTCTAAGAAGGCAATGGTACCAGGAATTGCATTCAATAAATTTAGCACGTTTTCAAAATCCTCACTATTAAAATCCTCTGTGCGAACCAAATAAACCCTCATTGTGTTAAAATTAATTTCTTGATTGTAAATTAACTAATTTATTTCTTAGTGAAAAAGATTTTATTAATTATTCCATTTTCCTTGCTTTCAGAATAAGATCGCATATTTTCATTTATTTCATCAGCCATGTACATATACGATTCTTTATTAATATTCATTGTATTTTCTAATTTTATATTCAACATTTTGGATGTATGAATTGCATCGAAATCAGCACCAACAAAGGTAAATGTCCATTTATTTGAATTTTCAAGTGCCGCTATTTTTTTGGCGATATCATGGTAGGAGAAAAAACGCGAAGCATTTTCAAACCCGTCAGTTATGATTACAAAAACTACGGACATTTCATCATTTGAAAGAAGCTGATTATACTTTTCAGTTACATCATGAATGTTTTTTCCTATAGCATCTAATAAAGCGGTCATACCTCTTGGGCTATATTGCCCTACCTCAATTGGGAAAATTTCAGCAATTGGAGCTGACTCTACTATCGTTTCAATTTCATTGTCAAAGGTTGTAAGAGAACATAAAAATGATTGACTAGGAAATTCAAGTTGTAAATTACGAATCGTTTTTAAATGATTATTAAATCCTTGAACTGCAATTTGCTCCATTCCTGACATAGAGCCACTTCTATCTAAGATAAAGTTGTAAAGGGTTGTTTTGTTTTTCATGACTTTTAAGTTTTAATTTATATTTCAAAATTCGTTAAAAGCCAAACATGATATTATTTTTTGCAAGCTTGCAAATAATAATATTTAAGTTTACAACTTACAATTTTTCTGCAAACTGTCTGATTATTACTGCATCTTTCAATTTGTTTGTGATTCTGCTTTCTTGATACAAAACGTTCGTTAATAATCGCTCCGAAGTTTCGTTTTTATGTATTGTAGTGAATTCAAAAGTTATATCATCCAACTTTACTTCTTGCTCAAACACAAATTTACCCAAGTGACCTCGTATAATTTCAACTAAAACAAACCTATTTTTAGAATTGTCTGAAAAGGAACTCAAATCAAATTTCAACTCATCAATTTGATACAAGGGAAAAAGCAAACCATCATTATTTAATTGATCTAAAGAGATCTTGTGTAAGAGTTTTCGTTTTGTTCTGAATTCAAATTTAGTTTTCTTACTGAAATGAATCCCCCCAATAGCTGCTATACTATTAAAATCATCAAAAGAGTCAATACCCAAAATTTCCAAAACTGAGAGATCAAACAGAAGTTCTTCAACTGAAATAGCTGATTTACTACTGATTAAATTCAGTTTTTGCATTTGAACATCAGACAGTTCTATGACATTGTAATAAATTCCATCACCATAAAGATTTATCAACATCATATCATAAAACTTGAAAACTAAATTTAATCAAGAACAAAAATCTTCGAGATAGAAAAAAGTAAATAAAAAAAGAGGTCACCCTAACAAAAAGGTGTATCGCGTTTACTTACCGATAGTTGTACCATTTACAAAGTGAACTTTTGTAATCTTGATGACTATTTTAGAGGCATCTTTTACCCAAGCAGTTTCTACATCTTCCGTAGTTTCTCCTTTTTTTATAGGAGAAATGAAATTACCTGAACTCCACTTGCCATCAGCTGTCCCCTTGTATTCATCAAAATTATCGTAGAAGGTCGCCTTCCATTTAATACCATCTACATCAGCATTTGCATTGTTTTTAAACGTAACAATATAACCTACATTTTTGCCTAAAATATTTTGTGTTATTGTTTTAACTACTTTAACATTTCCAAGCCCTTTGTGTTTTGGTACATCTTTAGAAAAAGAAAACAAAACAATTGACACGAACAAAAATAAATATTTATACAAAGAACTCATTTTCAAATTATTCAACTTATTTTTTTGGATCATTTTTCTCATTTTATATACTTTTAAAAATTCAATTCTTTTGATAAAAATAGTAATTGTGCTAGATTTAAGAATTAAAAAATGAAACTTTTTTAATCAATAGAGTAATTGCATTTTAGAATTATTTACCCAACCCGCCTGACTCTTGTATTTAACAAAAAATATTTTTAGATCTGCTTGACTTTTATATTTTACAAAAAACACTTTTTTATCTGCCTGACTTTCATAATCTACAAAATACCATAAACCTTCATTTTTAGTAACTTGACTTGGATAATCTACTTTAAAAACTTTTAAATCAGCTTGACTTTCATAGTCAACCACAAACAGTTTGATTTGAGCTTGGCTTTCATACTTAGTAGAAAACATTTTTTGTGCTTTCGAATGGATTGAAATACAAGCAAGTAAAATTATGAATAAGGTTGATTTCATGTTTAAGCTTTTAAAAAGTGTTTTATTAGTTTAATTCAATTAAATCAATTAATTCTTTTCCAATATGTTCGTTTAAGCGAAACTTATTTTCAGTTGTAAAGTTATCTACTTTTTGAATAACATTTACAAATGCCATCATTCCTGTATGCTGTATTTCGCTTATTTCAAAAGTATTACTACTTAATCTGTGAAAATCATCAATTTTGAAAAATCCTTCTTTTTTGCTTTTAATATTTCCTGGGTATAATAACATTACTTTTTTAGCATTACAAAATCGAGCATAGGTATAAATTTGCCTTAAATCATCTATGGATGCTGCATTCCCTGGAATTTTCCATTTTGTATCAATCACATAATTTTCATTCCCTTTCGACAAAACCATGCGCTAAATCAAAACCATTCCCTTTTATTACAATCCTATTCAAAATTCAACATTTTTAAGCTGAGCCTGTTGAAGCTAAAAATTCACAATTCCCCCCTAAACGCCTTCCCCAATATAGCCTGCGGAAGTTGCTCTATCTTTTCTTTTAAATTTTTATACCTTTCTTCAATAGCATCTGCTTTGGCAAACAAAGTTTCTACACGACGAACGATTTCAGTTTGTTCTTCTAATGAAGGGATTGGAATTGGTAATTCTCTTAATATCCCTAGATTTAAAACATCCATTGTTCCTCCATGAGATTGGTCTTTTAAATGATTTATAACAAAATCACTTTGTAAAAATAATTTTATGAAGTTGGGATTAATTTTTTTATGTAATGAAAGTTTGACTAATCGAGGATTGATAATACCTTTTTCAAAATTTTCAGGAATAATTAAAACTTTACCAATTGTCCCAACTAAACTTATCAAAATATCTCCAGAATCAACTTCACAAGATTTCAATGTGCTAAAACGTTCTTCATCAATATAATAATCGCCAAAATGAGGATCATCTTTTATAACCTGTTCTTGTCCATATATTTTATATCCTGCAGAAACATAGTATTCTTTTTTAAGTGAAGAACCAAATGGTCCTGCTTTTAAAGCATTAGGTTTTGTTGAAGAAATATCATCAAAATTTGCAATATCATATTTCTTTGAAAGTAATTTCTCGATTTTATTTACTGACTCAACTGTAAGAATATTTTTTTGTAATGGAATTTTTTTAATTTTCTTTAGTTCTAATTCGGTTTCCCAAAAATTTAATTTTTCTTTTTTTATTTCAGATAAAGCTGGATAGTAATTAAATTCCTCCGTCAATTTCCCTGTTACCGCTTGTGTTAATACCGCTTGGCGAAACTCTTTCAATAAGGTTGGTATTTTTTCTAAGCCTTTTTTAGCAGTTTCTAAGTGCGCAAATAGTTGATCGAGTTTGGCAACGATGCGGTTTTGTTCTTCGAGGGGAGGGAGAGGGAAATCAATCTGATTTAATACTCTATAATGCCTACTGTATCCAAAGGATGGGATTTGTAATGATTTTAAATAGTAAAAAAAGAATTTTGGATCAAATTGTGTTATTGGAGTTAATATTTTTGTTCCATCAGCTCCAATTGCAAATTTAAAATCTATAAATTTTATATTTCTTGTGTGATCCCCAAAAATAATAACAGGAAAATCACCTTTATATATTTTATTTTCATCGTTTGTATATCCCGATATAAATTTTTCACCTTGATCGATTATTGGAAATAAACCCTGTTCGATATATTCTTTCGATTTAAACTTATAAAAACTTCCATTTTTTGATAATGTATCTTTAAATGAAATATAATTCCATGAATTATTTTTTTTTGGTTGAATTTCATCAACAAATATTTCACCTTTACTAGCCATCAATTCAACTCTTTAATAATCGCTTCCAATTCTTTAGTAATCAAACTCAATTCGTTTAACGCTTCTTTCGCTAAATCAATGGGTTCCCCTAAGTCTTCTGAGTTGGTAATGCTTTCATCCGCTATTAAACCAAGGTCTAAGGAATCGTTTTTTTGAGCAATTTGTTCACGGGTAAAACAACTCCAACGCTCATCCTTGATGGTTGCACGAGTTTCATCATTTACTGTTCCATCGTAGTTTTCTAACACTTCTTCTTCTTTCATACCACCTGTGTAGGCAAGCATAAAATCTGAAAAGGCTTTTTCTGTGAAGGCTGTTCGTTTACCGTAATTAGGCGTGTTGGTACGCATGTCGTAAATCCACACGTTTTTGGTGTTACCCGTTTCACTTTTTCCTCGTGTAAAAAATAAAACATTCGTTTTTACCCCTGCTGCATAAAAGATTCCTGTTGGTAAACGTAAGATGGTGTGTAAGTTGCATTTATCCATCAAATCTTTACGGATTTTTTGTCCGTCACCATCTTCAAACAACACGTTATCAGGTAAAACTACAGCAGCTCTTGCTTTGCCATCTTTTTTCAAAGAGCGGTAAATGTGTTGCAAAAAATTCAACTGCTTGTTACTCGAAACGTAAGTTAAATCGTCTCGCGATGGTTTTTCCCCTCCTTTTTTTGTTCCAAATGGAGGATTTGCTAATACACCATCAAAATTATTGAGTTTCTTACCAAATTCAGTTAAGGTATCATTCAGATAAATTTGACTATCTAATCCGTGCAATTTCGCATTCATCAAAGCCAAACGGTGTGCATCTTGTACCAGTTCCACCCCACTCAAGGCTTCTCGTTCTTGAAATTTACGTGTTTTTTCATCGGTCGCATACACATAATCGTAACGCTCTTTCAGGTAATGATCTAAGGCAATCATAAACCCAAAAGTACCACACGCTGGATCGTTCCATGTTTCTCCTAATTGAGGCGCCATCAAACGCACCATGGCATTAATCAACGGTCGCGGCGTAAAGTATTGTCCTGCCCCACTTTTCTTTTCGTTCGCATTGCGTTCCAACAAATCCTCATAGATTTGCCCCATCGTATCACGATCGTCTTCATCGTACCAATCAATCAAGTCAATTTGCGTGATGATGGTGCGTAAATTCACCGGTTTACGTAAGGTTGTAGAAGCATTCGTATAAATCTCTTGAATGGTTTCGTTGGTCGCTTTCGAACTGATTGTCGCTAACAACTCACGGTAACGATCAAACAACTCTTTGTTGTCCTTAATGTTAATCAAGGTTTGCCAACGATATTCTTCTGGAATTTCTTCTGAAAAACCTTGGTTATTCGCCAATTTTACATCGGATAATTTTAAGAACAAGATATAGGTTAACTCGTTCAAATACTGGTGATACGTTACTCCGTCATCACGTAATACATTACATAGATTCCAAAGTTTTTGTGATATTTCTTGACTGCTCATTTTTGAAGTTTTTTATTACAAATTGTATATTAAAAATTGTAGATTGTTATTATATTTTTGTTAGTACATCCATCAACTTCCAATTGATATAATAATTTGATTTTCCGATTTTGTGTTTGATAAGTAATTTGTTTTCAGTTAATAAATTCAGATAAGCACTGGCAGTTACTCTACTGACGTTTAACTCTTTCATCAAGAATTCTATTTTCGTATAAGGTTGTTTGAATAAATGATTCAATAGTTCTTGGCTGTAGAATTTGTAGTTGTCTCTCAATTCATGTTTTACCTTCATCATTATCTGTTTCATGGCATGAATAAGTTGGATTGTTTGTTTTGCGGTTTGGTCTACTGCATCTAACATAAATAAAATCCATTCTTCCCATGCATTTTCGGTTCTTACATCTTGTAGCAATCGGTAATAATCCGTTTTGTGTTGAATGATGTATCTACTTAGATATAAGATAGGTAATTCCAATAAGTCGCTTAAAACCAAATACAAAATATTGATGATTCTTCCTGTTCGACCATTACCATCATAGAAAGGATGAATACTTTCAAACTGAAAATGAATAATTGCCATTTTGACAATTGGATCGTAATCGCTCATAGCAGGATCATTGATGAATTTCTCTAAATTTGACATCAATTCTTTAATAACAACTGCATCTTGTGGTGGCTCAAAAATGACTTCACCCGTTTTTTGATTTTTTAAGCTTGTACCAGGTACTTTTCTGAGCCCAGCATTGTTTTTTTCTAACACTTCTTGAATTTCAAGAATACCGTTAACCGTAAGAACTTCTTTGGTTTTGACAATTTCGAATCCTCTTTTCAGAGCTGCAACATAATTTTGAACTTCTTTACTTTGCGGTGAAATATATTGATTGTCAAACAAGGAGCTTTTATAAAGTTCATCGTGAGTTGTTACTATATTTTCAACTTCAGAACTATCTTTCGCTTCCTGTAACGCCAGGGTATTTATCAAGATTTCTTGCTTAGGAATACTTTGCGCAATCCCTTTCAACTCAGCCAATGATCGATGAGCAAGTGCTAACTTTTTTAATATAGCAATGGTATCTAAATTCGTTTCATAAGGAAGATTTGTCGGTTGCCATTTCATCTCCAATGCAAAGTTTTTAAGTTTTTGTAATTGTGTTTTATTTTCATGTAAAGATTTTTCAATTTTCTTTACATGTTTTAAGTTTATGTAAAGATATCTTAATTTTCTTTCTATATTTTAATTTCATGCAAAGTTTTTCTGATTTTCTTTACATGTATTTTAACTTCTTTCTTTCAGCATTTATTTCCTTATTTTAAACAAAAACACAAAATAAGATTAATTGATTGACTTTATTTACTGTTTTTATATAAAATAAAATTGTTAAGCTGTGTATAAATTTTCATTCATGATATCTAAAACCAATTGAAGTTGATTTTCAAAAATTTTATCTAAGCGCTGAAAACCACCTGCTTCATCAAAAGGATTCAAATCTAAATCTTCTGGTTTAATGATATCCTCTTGTAATAATTGTTTTTCAAAACGGTCTATCCATTTCAACTGAATTTTATTCCAGTCTTTTAACTTTTTTACTTTATTAATCGCATTTTGAATACGTTCTTCATGACTTACTAAGGTTGTCCCCATAGCTAAGGTTCTGATAAATGAAATAATATCAGCGGCTATATCTTGATTTTTGGTGTCCTTCCAAGCAGCATTCAAAGAACGGGTATTAAATCCAGCTTGGTCTAGCATCATTTTTAATTCTTTCAACGACTTTCGATCTAAATCTTTAGGACGTGAACAAATAATTTGAAGTGCAGCAATCTTGTTGGTATTCTCTTCAATGTATCGTTTCAACCCTTCTAAATAATCTTCAGGTTTTTGACCATTTCCATAACCTCGCTCTGTTCTTAAATATTCATCTTTATGGTCTGAGAAGTATTGAAATGAAGGTTCGGGTTTCAATTCATCTAAAAAAGTCCAAATACTTTTATAATTATTTAATTCCGATTCAATATTATCTTTCGGAATGTCTTTCAAAAACTGAATGAAATCTTCAGACCCAATTCCTTTTGCTTTATATTCAAAGATTTCACTATTTTCTTGGGTAATGTATTTCTTTTTACGCTGAAACTTAGCAATAATTTGTTCTAATTGTTTTTGTGCTCTTTCGTTTGAATCAATCAAAGCAATCTCCTCTACTAATTGAACAAATGTTGTTGATTGGCTCGGCGAAACAGGTTTCATCGCTGTAAAATCCTCTAACGTTTCATATACACCTACAGCGTCAAATATTCTAAAAGCCTCCTTACCTATTGCATCACACCTACGAGTCGCACGTCCAAGCATTTGTTCGTATAAAATTCTTGACTTTATTCTGCGTAAAAAAACAATATTACAAATAGAAGGAACATCGACACCTGTTGATAATAAATCGACTGTAACACCTATGGATGGATATTTTTCATTTTTAAATCTTCGAACTAACTCAGCAGGATTGTACGATTTACCTGTAATTTTAAGAATAGCATCATCTGAAACTTCTATACCGATTTGTTCAAATTCTTCTTTTAAGAATTCAACGACACGATCAGCATGTTCATCTGTAGCTGCAAAAATCAATGTTTTTTCATCCCCTTCCGGATCAATTTCCTTCACCAATTGTTTAATTACCGTACGATTAAACTCAGGCGTAATGACCATTTTATTGAACCCTGAAATATCAATTTTCAACTCGTCTTCAAGTTCATCTAATTCGATTATTTCAGTATTTTCTTTGTCGTACACTTTTGGTTTTGCTCCTTTTTCCCATTTAATGCCTTCTTCCCCTAATTTCGTTTTAATGATATATGGTGGATCGTGATCAATTAAATAACCATCAATTACTGCTTCTCTGTAAGAATAGGTAAATACTGCTTTTCCAAAAATCTCCGTCGTATGTAAAGCAGGGGTAGCTGTCAAACCAACACCAAAAGCATCAAAGTAATCCAATACCATTCTGTATT
>VFQS010000787.1_pt1 | contig 32346 bp, 22 predicted proteins | sample 3512361 | NCBI WGS metagenome assembly VFQS01 (sample SAMN10412375, study PRJNA504923) | tailings metagenome | isolation source: Relicate 1 Philex TSF3 active mining | place: Philippines
TACACTTAACGACGAACTTGGCCGTTATTTGTATGCATACGCATCATCTGATTCCATTACGTCAATTCTTGAAATTGGCACATGGAACGGTCGCGGCTCTACCCGGTGTATTGTGGAGGGGTTAAAGAAGCGCATCACCCCATGCACGTTTTATTCCCTTGAATGTAACCCCGATAAATGCAAGGATGCACGGGAGTTATATAGAGATATGTCAAACGTGCATATATTGAACGAAGTTCTTCTAAATGATCAACCAGCCGACATAGAAACGATTTTCCCAGAGTTGCGCACAAATGCCCAGTTTAAATATTGGAATTCTGTTGACTTTGATAATATGAAATCCAAGCCACTTTTCTTGGAGCGCCCTGAACTGCCGGCCGTGTTTGATTTGCTGCTTTTAGATGGTGGGGAGTTTACCACATGGTATGAGTATTTACAACTGAAGGATCGTTGCCGCATTTTGGCGCTCGATGATACGCGTGTTGCAAAATGCCGTCGAATTGTTGAGGAATTAAAGTCCGAGCCATCCAAGTGGAAGATCATCCTGGACTCTGCTGAGCGAAATGGAACTTTAGTTGCAATTAGGATTGATTGTAATGCCGACGCCGCTGCGGCCAGCCGGCTCCAAAATTGAGGCGCGTAAAAATGGGGGATTTAAAGTCACACAAGCCATTACAACCCCCCCGCCAGATGTCCATCAGCAGCATTCATGACCACCCCCTCCTCGCGTTTCTACGGGAACGCAAAGTAGACGGCCGCACGGGCCGCTGGAATATCACAGGGATGGGTTCGACCGGCGGCAAGTGGAATGTCGCCGATGAGGACTACCCGCGTTTCCTCGACCTTATGCATGATTTCCTCTTTGTAAAGAACTATCGACCTCAAAATCTCGTAGAGCAGCGGCGAGCAGACGGATTCTCGCCCCTTCTCATTGATCTCGACTTCCAATATTCCCCAGAACATGCAATTCGCCGCCGCTTTGACAAAAAGAATGTCAAAAAGTTTGTGCGTATCTACATCGACACCCTTAAAGAATTCTATGACATCAGCGATCTGCCGGCACTGCGCTTCTTCTTGTGCCTGCGGTCGCAGCCCTATGAAAAGAAAGGCGGCGGAGGCGGAGGTGCCGGCGGCGGTAGCAAAAAGACTCTGAAGGACGGTGTGCACATTGAGTGCCCTGATCTCGCCCTCCATTCGGAGGCCCAGCAGATTATTCGCCTCGCCATGCTCGACCAGCACGCCGTCAATGCGTGTTTCGACGAAACCGAATTTACTAACAAGGAGGCCGATGTGTATGACGAGTCGGTTATCCGCAAAAACGGCTGGGTGTTCTACGGAGACTCCAAGCCTGACCTTCCACCCTACGGGCTGCACGCGGTGTGGCAGTATGACACCGCCCGCGACACCCTAACTGAAAAGCCCGTGGGGGAGTATAGCAGCCGCCAGTTGCTCGGTATGCTCAGCATCCGCCACAATGTCACGCCGTCCACACTGGAACCTCGTCCAGAGGCCGCCGAGATGTATAATCGCATTAAGGGGGCGCTGCGTATTGCTGTCCCAGAGCCTGCCGCTGCTACTGCCACGGTGGACCCGGTCCCCACAACCGCTGATGCTGCAATTACGGAGGGTATGGCGATGATTGACACCGCCTACCGCGAGCAGGAAATCGAGTTGGCCCGCAGGCTCGTCCTCGAGTGTCTGTCAGTCGACCGCGCCGACGGCTATATGTCCTGGCTCGAAGTCGGCTGGTGCATTCACAGCATTGACCCGAGCGACGACGGCTTCCAACTCTGGATGGATTTCAGTAAGAAGTCGCCGAAGTATGACGCAGGCGTGGAGGTCGAGCACAAACCTAAGTGGGATTCCAATTGGGGCCGCAGCGGAACTGAGAGCGCCCTCCGCATGGGCTCTCTCCGCCTGTGGGCAAAGGAGGACAACCCAGACAAGTATAAGGAAATCGTCGAATCGGACATCGTCGAGTTCATCTTGCGGCATGTCAAGGGGACGCATCACCATGTTGCACGGGTCATGAAGAAGATCTATCAGGACCGCTATGTGACCGCATTTGGCAAGCGCTCGACGGACTGGTATGAGTTCACAAACAACACCTGGGAGAATATTCCGCAGGGTGTGGATGTGCGCAACAATATCAGTTTCGATGTGGCCTATTATATTGGCGAGGCGAAGCAGCAAGTGCGCCGCCAATGGCGCGAGCAGACCGAGAAGCGCGCCGGCAACACCGAGGATGATTTCAACACGAAGATCATTGAGGCGAAACTTAAGGAGTTGAATGACCTTGAGAAGAACCTCGGGTCGGCCGATTACAAGTCTTCCGTTATGAAGGAGGCAGCTGGCCTCTTCTATGTGAAGGATTTCATCTACAAACTCGACGCCAATATCAACCTCGTCGGCACCGCGAACGGTGTCCTCGATGTCTACGCGCCTATCACGACGACTGCGGAGGATGGCACTAAGAAGACGACATATGGTGTTGTGCATCGCCAAGGGAAGGCCAAGGATTTCGTGCGCTACCAGGTCGGCCACATGACGGCCCCTGTGCTTGACCCGATTCCCTACGCTGCATATAACCCTGCCGATCCAGTGAACGCGGAGATCGACGACTTCTTCCTAAAGGTGTTCCCTCGGCCTGACCTGCGCGCCTATATGTGGCGCCTATTGGCATCGCACTTGCGCCGCAAGAATGAGGAGCAGTGCTTCTACATTTGGTCGGGTGTTGGTGGCAACGGTAAGTCGGTGCTGGTGACCCTGATGCGAATGGTGATGGGCGATTACGCGACTCCACTGAAGACGACCGCAGTTACACGGAAGAAGGCCGATTCGGGTGCGGCGAATCCTGACCTGGTTGTGCTGGAGAACAAGGCGTTCATCTTCCTGCAGGAGCCTGATGAAGGCGAGACGCTGAACACTTCGATTATCAAGCAACTGTCGGGCGGTGACCCGATTGAAGTGCGTGGGCTCTATGAGGAGCAGCGCAGTTTCGTAGTCGGCGGAAAACTCCATATGATGTGTAATAATTTGCCGAATATCAAGTCGATGGACCACGGCACTTGGCGGCGCATTCGTGTAATTCGATTTGAGGCCGAGTTCAAACCGACGGGCGATCCTGCTATCGACCCTTCGAAGAATATCCACCCGAAGGACCCGACGCTGGAGGCGCGTGTTGTAAACTGGCGTGAGCAGTTCTTCGCGCGCCTGGTGCACATTTATCGGACGGAGTATTTGACGACCGGCTTGGAGCCCGTGCCGGCGATTGTTACGCAGGCATCGGACAAGTATAAGGAGTCGTTCGATGCCTTCTCGCGGTTCATTTCGGAGCGCATGCGGCGCAATGAGGCGACGGTGGACGATGAGACACCGCAACTGATGATGTGGAAGGCGTATTTGGCCTGGCACGAGGAGTCTCGTCCTGGCAGCAAACTGTCGCAGAATGAGTTCACCAATGCACTTACGAAGTTGCTTGGAGAGCCCACGGGGGTCGGAGCACGGCGCGTCTACAAACGCGTAAAGGTGTTCTTCAGTGATGAGGATGTCGCGGCGTTTGAGCGGGGCGACGAGGAGCCTGAGGACGATTAGGCAGCCACTGCAGCGGCGCTAAGCATAGCGTTTCAATAATATATAAAGAAGCCCCGTAATAACGGCGGCACCACCCACTGTTTTTAATAATGCACCTTTAGCCCACCCTGTGCGTTTTCCAATTAGGAGAAGGAGGGTGAGGACGGCGAAGCCGTATGCCGACACCAGGATAAAAAGAATGTAGTCCTGGAGTGTAAAGATTTTTTCACGGGCCAGGCCGGTGACCGCCGGCGCATCCTCGATGAAAGGCGAACTGTCGGCCGCCGCAGTCTCCTCTAAAGTTTCGATTTCGGCGGCGAGCGCATCCCGCTGTGCGCGCAGGTCAGCCACACTCTGATCCAGCATACCCGCCTGTGTGGCATTCGGACCGGCCGTCACGAGCCCGCTAAATGTGCGCAGGAGATCGCTCGCAATATCGAGTTGGGTCTGGAATTCGGCCGAGCGGTCGTCGACCGCCGATGGTGGCGACGGCCCTGCACTGGGGCCAGGGGGATTCTTTGCTGTGTCCTCCGCCATTTTCATTGTATCCGCAACGGTCGTTCCACTCATACTATACTAATTGCGTATTATTGTGCAGCCCCCTGCAGCGCGGTCCCAGCACCCACCAGCGCACCACCGAGTGCCCCCAGGCCACGCCCAGCCGCCCCCTGCACTCCCTGCGCGACCCCTTCAAGATTTTGCGGCAAATTTGTCACAAAGTCCATCACGACCGGACAATTAGGCGCAGCGAAGACCGGTCCAGCACCGCTGTCGAAGCGGCGCCGATTCCAGTGGCGCTTATCACGCTTAAATGCAGTATACTGGGCCCTATACACAATAATCATGACCATTACAAAGAGTGCCAGGAAAGAAGCGAACGATGTAAAGTATCCACTGATGATGTTCATGCGGTAAAGACCGGCCAGGATGGTAAGCACGCACACCGTAAAGAATACAAACTGGTAGACGAAAAGTGTTTCCTGGCGATTTGCCGCCGTCCACTCATTTATTTCAAACTGCCGGCGGTATGTGGATTCGTGGACAGCCGCTGCGGCATCTTTCGATGTGGATGCGGCCCCTAGACCCGCTTCTGTAGACGCAAGTGACTGTGTAGAATTTGCAAGAGCAAATTGGGCATCGCGCATTTTTGATACAGAAATAAGACCATTTATAGGGTCTACATACATTTCGGGTGGAATTATTAAATTTTTTTCAATATCACTCGCCGATAAACTTGCACTTTTAAAGCGCCCTGCTAACACACTTGCACTTTCATTTCCAAAAGTAATATCCAATGAAAATTCAGCTGCACTAGTCATATGTCTGTTAAGGCGTTCGGAAAAATATTGTTATAGGTTGTATGACAATATTTTTCATAGTTTTACAAGTTGCATATACAGCCTTACAACCGGAATTATGACGCCCGATATATATAAAAGAGCATACCAAGTGCAACTAAATTAAGGCCGCTATATAGTGCAATTAGGTTCGCGTTTGCTTTATTCTTTTCGGTCGTATACTCTACCATTTTCATATACAATTTCTTTGCCGAGTCAGGCTCGCCCAATTCTTTCGTCTTCTCTGTAAGTGCAGCGATTCTTTTAGACAAAGCCGCCGCCTCATGTAGAGCGGCTGGATCGCCATACTTTTCTCCCCGCACAGTCTTTATATATTCAATTAGGGCATATAAATCAAGAACCCTAAATGCTAGTATGCGCACAACGCGCAGCCAATCATCGTAATTTGTTACATCACTTCCCGTATTTGCTTTAAATACACCGTCGACAAATTTGCGTATAGCATATTCATAGCGCTCATTTGTATAGCAAAATTCCTCTACAATATTTTTCATTGCCTTTTCCTCGATTGTAATGAATTCGGCTAGCGTCGCTTTATTTTCTGCATCAGATGCAGATATATCGCGCGGAAGTTTCTTTTCATTATATAAGCGCTCAATATACGCCTTAAATGCAACTTTTGTCATTATACCATCTTCATCACGAGTTATTTCAGAGTCCTTCGGAAGAATGCTATTGGGGTATGGTGTAAGCAGATTTTCCAGTGTAAACGCGGCAGTTGATGTGCGCGCACATATTATATTTGTGGGATATGATATTGACATATCTGCAAAGGCTTCCGCGTCGGCGTCACGCATGCACACAGGCACATAATTGACTACAATTAGAAGTGCCGCGCTTATTATAAGAAACACTATAAGAGGGCGTGCGTAAAGTTCACTGGTGGCCGCCGGCATATTCTTATATTTGCATAAGATTTTCACCACGGATTTGGCGGCGGCGGGCCGGTCTAGAGTTGGCCTGTTATGCCCTGGCCTGGAATGCGTAGGGCGGCCGTGGTTGCATTGCTGCCCGCCACACCAAATCCGCTCAAGTATGGTATAGAGACAGGTCCAATCTGGACGCCGTAGTATACCAAATAGAGCCAGCGCATACCAAGCAGGACAAACACAATACTAAGCGTGAGAAGTGTCGGAACACTCCATTGTTTCATCGGACGGTCAATTAAAAAGAGTTGGTGGGGGCTGACGACCGCCTCGCGCTTCTCCACGGATTCCTTGCGGGCCAGCGCCGTGTCGGCGGACTCCTGGGCCTCTTCGCGCTGCGTCTTCAGGCGGGCGATTTGCTGCCGCAGAGCCCCCAGTTCACCGAGCGACCCCTGTGTATCCGCGCGGACCATTGCCGTCTGGATGGCGGCGGCCATATCCTTGTTAAGTGCATTTAGAGAGGGTAGTGCCGCCGTTTTCGCGGCGACCGTTGTGGCCGGCGCCGTTATATTATTGAGCCGTGTCTGGAAGGCTGTAAGCGATTGAGTTGCATCTGTCATGTTGCCGCCGCGATTCTATTTAGGGCACGCAGACTCTGTAGATTGTGTATACGCCAGCGGACGGCGATGGCCGCGTAATTTTCACGATTTCGCCCGGGACGAGCCCCAGAATACGCCCAATCGGATCAAGGTGGAAGCGAATAACGGGCAACTGGGACTTTGCCGTGACCTTCGCCAGGACCGCCTCCTGCTCCTCGGGAGTCACCCGCTCATGTGGGGGAACCAGAATGTGGTCCATGGGATTATTGATGATGTTGTGGATGCAGAAGAACGCCGCCCGCAACTTCTTCTCCGTCCACAGGTCGAGTGCCAGCACATGATGCAACTCCTTAATGGGCTCCTGGGTCATCACAATGAGGTCCATCTTCTCGTAGTCGGGGGCCTCCTTGCCCTCCTCCTCGAAGCGGTCCGTAATGACCCCCACCTTGCGCGTAAGGCGCGTCTGAAGATAAATCACGGTGCACTTCTTATCGCTGGTCTTGTGCGGGACCGTAAAACCGGCCGCAGGAAGGTTGACGGCCATCGCCTGCATGTCACGGGGCGAAAAGCGCGAGTAGGCCTCCACTTCATAACCGCGCATTTCAAGGATTTTCATAAGAGTCAGGCGCGAACGGTATAGGGCGTCAATTAGGTCGAAACTCATTTGGCTTGGGGTTGCTAATCTGGTTTCTTAGATGAATTTGATTCAATTTTGCCCGTCGGCGCCGAGTTTGACAATATTCACATTTACGGGAGGTGGTGCAGGGCCCGCCGCCGCTGCATTGGGTCCTGGCTGCCCCGCCGAACGACCAAGCGACCGCCGGGCTGAGCGCTGGGGAGCCGCCGCTGCCGCTGCGCCGAACGGAGGGGGAGGCGGCAAGTCGTCGTTTATTCCCGTCGGCATACGGAGTCCATCAACTTCCATTGCGGCCTCGTCCGTATCAATGGAAATCACGGGCGCGGCGCCAGGGACAGCCGCCGGCAGCGGCTCGGGCGCAGCCGCAGCCGCACCAGGCTCTAATTGAGGAACTCCAGGGATTGCCTCTGTCATCACCTCTGCGTCTGGCTCGCGCTCCTCTAATTCGCCCATCACGGCTGCCGCACTGGCCTCCTCGGCCGCGGCGACAGCGGCCGCTTCCGCATCCCGCAACTGGCCCAGATTCGCCGCCGCCTCGGGCACCAGCACCATCCCCGCCGACTTCGCCATCGCCTCTAACTGCTCAATGGGAGGTGCCTCGACCGGCTCCTGGATAGGCGCCACATAGGCCTCGGGCAGCACACGCGGCTTCAGCGCTTCCTGTGGACCCGCCGGCGCCATTTCAGAGAATTCATTTAGGGGTGTGGTGAGTTTCTTCACGCCGGCCGTGGTGACGATTCTCATACCTGCATTTAGGAATGTGGTGACTTCCTGCATAAGGAGTTTCGTGGAATAGGGCAACTCAACGCGCACAATCTGGCCCGTCGGCTTCTTGAGTGGCGGGACGATTTCGAGGGTGTTCGCCGTGGTGCCCGAGAACTCGACGGGGCCGTCGCACAGCGTGCATATTTCGAGGCCGAGTTTCGGGTTGTAGATGGGAATTGTGCCGCAGCCCGTGCACACGGGGAATATTTCGCCGTCCGAGCGGTCCATGAAGGATTCCCGCATGAAGGATGTGGTGCCGTGGCACACAATGCCGTCGCGCTCCTGTTCGCCGAGTTTGAGACCGCCCTGTGCCCCGCGACCACCCGTCGGCTGGTGTGTGCGCTGCTCCTTGCGGCCCTTCTCGCGCGCCTGCCATTTGTCCTCCACCATGTGCTTGAGGCGCATACCGTAAATGGGCGCAATGAAAATATCCGTGGGGATCTGCTGACCCGTCATTCCATTATACATTATTTCATTTCCGTAGCGCTCAAACCCGAGCTGTTCTAATTGCTCCCCCACGGTGTCGGCTGGCGACCCCTCTGCCATGAAGGTGGTGCCGTCGGCGAGGGACCCGACCTTGACACCGAGTTTGGCCGAAATCTGCTCCATGAGCTGCCCCATTGTCATACGCGAGGGGATGCTGTGGGGGTTGACGATGATGTCAGGGACGAGGCCGGCGGCTGTGCGGGGCATGTCTAGGGCAGGTATAAACATGCCGATTGTCCCCTTCTGACCGTGGCGATTTGAGTTGCCCGTCCAGAATCCGACGGCGGTCCCCTTACGGCGCACGAGGAAATTGCCCGTTTCTGTGGTGAGACAGTGGACGGTCTTATACTTCGGGTTTATAACCCCTGGCTCAATGGCCGTGATTTCATAGTCGATATTATCGTGGCCGCGCATAACAAAGCCCGTGCCCTTCTTGAACTCCTCATACACATCATCAGCCACAATACATTCGTAATTGCAGTATATATCAGCGTTCGGGGTGCGTGCATATAGGCGGTGATTGCGGGTCACAACGATGCTGGCGGCGGCCGTCTTCACGGTATATACATGGCCACCCGCATGTTCAAACTCGGGGAAATCAGTCGGCGTGGAGAAACTGACGGTCTTCCCGTCGTCCCCTAGGACCGCGACGAAATCCTCGGCGGTCACGCGGCGAATGCTCTTCCAGCCGTGGCTTGTCAGCACATCGTGGTCGGGGGTCAGGCAGAACTTATCGCCGAGTTCGGGCTTGCGATCATGGCTCACGCGAATTTTCACCTGGCGCAGGCCCATGTTCGATACAGTCACCACGACCTCGTCGACGCGCCCCCTTGTCCACACCTGTGGCGTAATGGAGGCGTCCTTATATTCCCCCTTCAGGTTCTGCATGTAGGCGCCGACGATGACGGTGGACTCGTCGACGAACGACCCTGGCTTGATAATACCGCGGTCATCCAGTTTGCTGTAGTCCTGGCCGGGCCGCAGGTCCATCCATGCAGGTATATTTGCAGGGTTCCCGAAGCGCGTCTTCATTTTCGTCATGTCGTCGTCCTCTTCGTAGATTTCGTATGTGCGGAAGGCCATTGAGCGGAACAGGCCACGATCCACCGCATCCTTATTGAACAAGATGCCGTCCTCCTGATTATACCCAGTGTAACAGCCGAGGGCGAGCATAATGTTCTGCCCGTAGGGCGCGCGACCTTCCCCGAAATACTCCTGATAGATTGTGCGACACAGCGGGGTCTCTCCATAACAGAGCACATGGGCCGTATTATCGAACCGGTTCTTCCAGTTTGTCACATATGTGCTAAGAGCCTGTTTCGACTGGGCGCACCCCAGTTGATTACGGGGAGACTGGTTGTGGTTGGCGAAGGGAATCTGGGAATTCACAATAGAGAGCATGGTGGATGGGTGGATCTCCACATGGGTCGTCTCGGGCACAATATGTTCAGGGAAGGTCGCAATGTAGGTCTCATTGTGTTCGTAGGGGTCCACATACTCGAGCGGAGCCACATGAGGCGCCAACTCCTTCTCATACATCTCAATGCGCTGTTCGACGGTCGTCTCGCCGTTCTCAATGCCAGCAAGGGGGTCCTCGAATTCGGACACGGCAAGGTCGACTTCGCGGCGCGCGGGGTGTGTGCCCATGATGAGGTCGCGCCATGTGGGGAGTGCAATTAGGCGGTCGCGGGGCACACGGGAGGCCATGACGGCTGCCCCCAGATTTGCCCCAGCGGGTGCGTTGACTGCTTTTAGGATGATAAGTGGGCGGACGGGGCGACCGGCGTCGAGATACACCTGGACGCGCTTGTCACGAATGGCGAAACTCACGGAGGTCGTCGGGGGGAGCCAGCCCGTGTGCTTGAGGAGTTTGAGGAGGCGCGTGAGGCGCTGGGGGATGTTCGTGTAGCCCACAATGCCGGCGTTCACAAACACGGGGGTCATACTTACGCGCTCATCGGCGGCCACATCGGCCGGCAGGCGGATCCCAATGCGCTCGCGAAGCCATGCAATTAGAGGTGCGGGGTTGGTGCTGGTGCTGATATACGCCAACACCGTCAAATTCTTGGCAATCCCGATGGAGGCACCACCGGGTGTCTCGCTGGTGCAGAAATAGCCGAACTGACTCGGGTGGAGATGGCGTGGGCCGGTCAACTTCAGACTGGTGTCGAACTCGAGGACGACACGGCGGCAGTGACTCATGAAATCGAGGTAGGACATGCGGGATAGTTCCTGGAGGATGCCGGCCTTCTCGTCGCCCAGCCCGGACCCCCACTTTCCCTTAAATGCACGCATAATGGACTCCGTAATGAAGCCGGCCTTGAAGATTTGGTTGGCCAGTTCGGTGCGGAAAATATTCATGAAGGCGGGGCCCTGGTAGAGCGCCTTGTTGTAGTTATACTGCTTACTGATTTCGTAGTTGATGGCCTTGACCCACTGCTTGTAGATGCCGGCGAAGAGCATCTGAATGTGGAAGCCGCTGGCGAGACAGCGCTGGTTGCGCGTATCGTCGCGGTCGGTCGGCTTGTCGATCTTGGCCGCCACGCGGAGGATGGACCGCACGCAGTCCCCGAGGAAAATGGCGCGGGCTTTTGGCTGGTCGTCAACATGAATGAAGAGTTGGTTATGGAGGATGTCGAGCACATGGGCATCACCGAACCCTTTCGTGTTACTCTTGATATACTGGAGGGCCGTGTAGGAGTTGTAGAAGGGGCCGGCGGCGACCATGGACGGCGCGAGAAGGTCACCGAGGAGTTGGGCTTCGGCGCCGGTGGGGTCGGGGAAAATGGTATTGTAGATCTCCTCGTCGCTGGTGATACCGAGGGCGCGGAACAGGACAAACAGGGGCACCTCCTTACGGACGAACGGAATGCTGACGACTATTTCGCCTGTGCGGCGGAGCATATAGAACCCGACGCGCTTTACCACACGAGTCGCTGGGGAAAGACAGGAAATGGTGGCGATAATACTGGCATTCGGGCTGGCCACGCGACTCTTTGCGCTGACATAGAGCGTGTTAAATGCCTGTTCCTGGCGGGTCACCAGGACCTTCTCGGAGCCGCTGATGATGAAATATCCGCCATGGTCGTTGATGCACTCACCGGCCTCGCGTGCGAACTCCTTGGGTTTTCCATTTAGGAGGCAGAGGTTGCTGTGGAGCATAACGGGGATGCGGAAAAGGGGGTAGCGCTCGAATTTGTGAGTGAACTCGGCCGGCTTGAATTCGCCGTCCACATACTGGGTATATGTGAGTTTGACATAGATGTTGGCAAATACTGTGGTGGCGTATGTAAGATTGCGGAGGCGGCACTCATTAGGGAACAGCGCACGGACTTCCTTCGTCTTCTGGAGGGATACTGTGGGGGTGCCGACCATGATTTCGGTGGCATCGGGACCACCGATGTAGATTTCGGCCTTGTAGGTGTAGCGATTTGCATCAGGTCGGTCATTGTCGACGACATCAGGGTCTTGCATGGTGCCGACCCCTGCAGCGCTGCTTGGCCCAGTGTTTATGAGGTCTTTTAGGATAATGATAGGATTCTCCGAACGAATAATGGCCTGGAGGTCTTTCATAATAAACTGGTCATATGACTGAATGTGATGCCGCGTGTAGGGGTATGGGTTTGTGCGTGCATATCGGTCAATTAGGAGTCTGGCCAGGGCACGATTTGCATCGCCCTCAGGCATACCCGGGGTGGCATTCGGTGGCGTGGAGGCACTCATCTATTTTAGGTAAGGTTTGTCCTAGTTTAGATAGTTATTCAGGTATATACACACAGTGTGTGCATATATCTAAATGCATGGCGTGGGGAATTTTATGGGGATCTTGGGTGCTCATTTAGGGGAGATACTTCTGGAAGGCTATGTCGACGGGGGACGGCGAGGAGGTGGCGGGAAGTTGCCCGTTCCATCCACGGACGGCGTCCTGAATGACAGTCGAGGGATTTGTGGAGAGAATCACATTGGCACCACCGGTTGTGCGCTTGCGGCTGCTGAGGCGGCGGCGGGCTGTGCGTTTGCGCTTGCCAGCGGCGCCGCCGTTCTGGAGGGGGGTATTGTTGCCAATCATTGCGGTGACCGCCGGTGTGGTATCGACTTTCCCACAGAGGGTCGCCTGGGAAATCTGCGGGACACCCACTTCGAATCCGCTACCGACATAGGTCGGGAACTTCCCGTAGACCCCATCAATGCCGGCGCGGGTCTGGTAGTCGATCGGGGCCATTCCTCCGCTCTGCTTGCTACGGCCGGCGCGACGAGTCTTCCGTGAGGATTGCTTGCGACTCCGCTCACTGTTCATATATTCAACGAGAGACTTTGCGTAATCGGTCTCCAAATCTTTACCAAAGTTTTCTTTCCAGGCCTTCTGGACATCAGTAATCAGGGCGCCAGATACTTTGCCCATACTTTTAGAAAGTTCCGTTGAGATTACTTTCATAATCTTTTCATATGCCGTGCGGAGTTCTGGTATAGTAAGTGTCATAGCCGGGGGAGCCATACCGCTTTACTATTAGGGGAGAATATGGCTAGGAGGCGCTGTGCAGCCGTCTAAATGTGCGAATAAAGTGAGCCGTTGTTGCGGCGGCGAGTATTGTTATTATTGTTGTAATTATTTCCCTCATCATTGAAGCGAACCCGATTGAGGTTGCGGCGGTTATTTCCACGGGCGTAATTGACGGCCTGGGCGGCGACGTTTTGGGCGGCATTCAGGCCGGCGGCAGCGGTGTTCTTAACTGCATTTAGGCCGGTGGCGATGGCACCTGTGGCTGCGGCGGCAGCGTTGGCGGCTGCATTTGCAGCGGCATTTGTGACGGACTCCATGAGGGATTCGGCGGGCGACTCGTTGGCGGGACTAGGAGACTCCTCGACGGGACTGGGTGTGGCCTCGACCGGTGACTCGGCCATATTTGGCAGAGGTATAGAGGGGCCACCAAACAGCGTGAAGATGAAGCCGAGAATAAAAATAACCATGATGATGATCATCACAGCGGGCCCATATGTGCGCAGTTTATCGGACCATGTGGCAAGGCGATATTCATTGTGGAAGAGATTGTAATGGTGGTATATGCCGACTCCGAGGAGTGCGGCGGCTGCAATTAGGACGAGTGTGGGGCCGAGGCGGGGGACTATTCCAAATATGACGGCGACTGCTCCGAGGATTACCCAGATTCCTGGGACAAGAAGTTCCATAATACTAAGCGTTGATTAGATTTTCTCAATAAGATCAACATGAGTCAAGAAATGTTTGCGGCAACAGTCTCGCCGGAGACCGAGCTCATTAAGAGTCTCCGCTTCAGGAGTCTGAATGAGTTTGGTGCCGTCAATGTAAATGGTGGAATTCTCGGTGATGCCGGCGCGGGCACGGCGGGCCTCGAGGCGGCGCTGGTAGGTTCGCCACTTATCGGCGAGCATATTACCACAGTTCATGCAACGGACGGGAATAATCATGGCTTGAGAGGACGGTGCTGTTAAGAGCGGAGAAGACTCGGGGCTTCAAATTTCGGCGGGTGCGTTTGCTTGGGCGTGGGTCATTCCGGCGGCCCATACAGAAATGACAAGTGTTCTTTATGGAAGTGGTCTCAATTACCAGGCAGGCAACCCTGTGCGCTCTGAGATTCGCCAGGTTGATCGTAAGATCGAGGAACTGCGGGCGGTTGTCGAGAAACTCGGGGCCGGTGGGGCAGCGGCCGCTGCCGCGCCTGCACCGGCTGTCGCTGCAGAGGTCGACGCTCGTCTAACTGCAATTAAGGATGATGTGGATGCGCTGCGGGGCGGGCTGGCGGGGCTCGGTGGGCGCGTGGACGGCCTGGGGGTGGGTGACCTCGGCACGCGTGTGCAGCGGATGGAGTCGGCGCAGGTCGGTTCGTCTGGTATGCTCATGGAGATGCGGTCTCTCCTCGATAAACTTGCGGCTCGTGTGGAGGCCCTTGAGCGGGCTGCACCTGCACCTGCACCCGCACCCGCACCGTCTGCATAAATGTGTATATATGTATGCAATGTATAATACAAATACTTTTTTTCTTTTGTATTATACAGTATATAGTGTAAATGTCACAAACATTTCGTTTACCAACTGTGTATGTAATAAACCTGGATAGTCGCCCGGATAGGTGGGAAACTATTAGAAAATTGTGTCATTCATGTGGTATTTATCCACAGCGTGTATCTGGTATTAAAGCTGCGCCCGGTTGGCATGGTTGTGGAAGGTCGCATGCGAAAGTTGCAGAACTGGCGCAGTCTCGTGGAGAACCGTGGTATATAGTGCTAGAAGATGACGCTACCTTTACATTGGATGACTGGCGGCGGTTTACACAATTGCTACCACTTTTATGGAGTATGCGTGAGTCATGGAATATTTTTAACGGTGGTCCAGGTGAAATGTTGGATTTTGAACTAATAAGTCACAATCCTATATTATTTAAAATTCGCGCCACATTATCACATTGTATTCTTGTAAACTCATCTTTATATTCCACGATAATAGGATGGTCGCCCGAAAAATATCATTTTGATCAATATGTGAAAAACAATAGTAAAATGATTAGCACATATCCTTTTATTTCAAAGCAACTTGTTGGGCAATCTGACATCGGAATTGGAAATCCCAATGAAGATTATTATAGAACAGAAGCAAGTGTTAGGACACAATTAGCGGCGCATAAGTTGGTGTGATAATTGGCCAGCCATAAATTAGTTTGCCCAATCAATGCGCTGACCGCCATAAAAATTCTCAGTAGAATTCGAAAAGTATGCTTTATGGTCAAATACTATACTGGCATTGCTTAATTTTAAATATGGTATGGCGCGTGTGCTAGGCTCCAACATTTTATTGCCAATACATTTATTATCAAAATCACATTCTGAGTGTAACTTAAACATACTTTCTTCGGCCCGATGCAATAACATGCGCGGAGTGCGCCCTAGGCGTTTTTGTATTACCGCTTGAATACATGAATGTTGCGTCAAGTATAATCCAAATTTGTATATTTTAGGATTTATTTTTATGTCGTGCTCGGTGGCCAATGTGTTTTTATAATTTTCAAAGCCCAGTGTAATTGCACGCGTATATTCATCGTATAATGCCCTTATAACATCGCTATGCACTGGTGCCATCATAAACCAGTTTTCTATATATGAACTGTCCCCAGATTCACAAAATGTCGTAAATCCTGTAAATTCACTGCGCTGCGCTTCGCTGTCGGCTGCGAGTGTATTTAATGCGTTGCCGTCATTTATGATAATCGTGGAATCGAGCCACACACCTCCGTATTTTTTTAGTAGCGCAACACGAATCCAGTCGGCTTTGTGTTGCGGACTAAGAGTGTTATAATTGGTTGGTGCAATAGACACATCAATATAGTTTGGCAATGTTTCAGGTGTAAGCAAATTTACAGTCCAACCGGTGAGTTTCTTTTGACGGCGCTCATGTGCCAATTTAACAAGTTCTGGCATTGGCTCACCTTCCCAATAAGACCATGTTATACGCGGGATTTCATATGACGAAAGTTTGCCGCCAAAAAACCCCTCTGTGCCGCGGCTATGCCGACGCGCATACAGTATAAGCAACCCAATTAGGAGCGCGGCTGTCATAAGTGCAATGTGCGTGCGCATATTATATATAGCCCAGAATATTTCAGCATATTTACTATAAATTTGCTGAAATATATTATGCCCACACATATGCAGGTCAGTGGTCTAACGTCAGGTAGGAGGTGCGTGTGGGCTGGATATATGAAAACACGTCAAAGTTGAACTTGTTGATTAGCCAGCCGTTCACTGCTGCGACGGTTTCATTGGACCGAATGAAGCCTTGATCTTGGAGCCCTGGGAGTCCTTGGTCGTTGTAAAGTGCGTATATATAGACGGACGCCAGGCCGCCGTAAGTGAGAAGAGCGAGGGCCGCGGTATACCACGATGTAAACTTACAACGGCCGCGCACAAGGCATTCAATGTAATATATGGTGAAGTATACTGCGACTATTAGGAAGACCCCTACAAGGGCACCGACCAACGGGCTCAGGAACCGTATGTTGGCGACTATGCCTGTGATTATGGCGGTGGCTCCTACAAGCCCAACAATCTTGCTTTGGGGTAACATCTTACTATAACGGGTTAAATTAATCATTGTTGCGATGCTTTGCTGCGCGCAAATTACGACGCGTCGTATTACGCTCTTTTTTGACGATTTTGTGCTTATATGCACGGCCCGAGCGTGTATTATTGTTATTAGAGTTATTATTGTTATTTGAATTGTTGTTGGAGTTATTATTTGAGTTATTGTTATTATTATTATTGTTATTATTGTTATTATTATTATTGTTGTTATTTTCGTCGTCATTATCTTCATAATAATTACGCTCAGGCACAAATGCAGTATACTTTGTAATATTTCCAGGCCCAATGCGTGCACGTGTAATTGGATTAACTGTCATTTTCTCCAAATCCTTTAACTTGTAATAACGACCGTGCTTAAATTCAGTGCCTATGTTTCCCATAATTTTTCCTGTATGTATCTTTGCATACATAATCGCATTCCTCTCGCCGCGTTTAATTATTCTATGTTTGCGCGAAGCAATATCTAAGTGACGAATATAAGCTTTAGAATAAACCACAATAATGAGTTCACTGCCTTTATAAAATATAGCATAATGTATATCAGCCATATTAAATGCGTCCCGTTCTTCTTTTGTTTTACTACTAAACACTTGCCTATATGCACTTTTAACGGCATTATCAATCTTAGCGCGTAATTTCATAGGTATATCTATGCGCGAACCTTCCACATAGTCAGATACTTTTCTCCGTGCCGATATTTTCAATTCAATTGAAGACATTTCACTTTTTCCAATTATCTCTCCATCGTGCAAAAATAGTATCTCACCGTTCAATTTATAAGTTTTCTGCGCACGCTGCGTGCCGGTTTTTGATTTCAATGTGATATTTCTGTCCATGCTTTCTGTTATAACGCCCTAAAATAACTTGCGCAGTCTGTCGGACTGGTCAGTTAGGGGTTGGCAGGGGTCGCGCATGCGCCAGAGCCAGCGGCTGCCGTATATCCATCATAAAATGCGGAATAGCCGCGCATACCTGGTCGCGGGACATAGTAATTCACACCGAGAGTTTGGCTTGAGCGCCCATGGAAAAACGCCCATGGGTCCATGGTGCCCTCCTCGCATAGCCCGAAGTCGATCATGTAGACCGCCCCCTCGCCTCCGTAAATGAACTCAATGTCGAGTGGAATAATTCCGCCGCGCACACAGGTGGCTAGTGCCTTGCCCATAGTGTATGCCACACTGTCAACCGTAATATCCGTGCGTCCTTCATCGGCCCAAATCGCATCCATCATCGCCGCACCTGCATGGAATCCCCGCGGAGGGTTGTCGGGAGACGGTGGGCACTTTAAGTCCCTTCCCCACGGCTGGTCAATATCTGGGTGGTCATCAGCGAGCCCCAGCACAATATGCACGGGCATAGTGAAGCCAGCGGGAGTTGGAACGCGGTCCATTAGAAGGCCACTAATATATTTGGTGCCGTCAAACTGGATGTGTTCGGAAAATATGCGGTGTATACGGGGAACTTTTAGGATAGTGTGTAGAAGGTTGCCGGTGACGGTTTGTATGCGCGCCTCGGTTTCTATGGCGGCGGGGGTCGCGGCAGGTGTGTAAAACAGTTTCAGGGCTTCGCTGGACGAATGCTCGACAACCAGGCCGAAGTTTCCTGCACCGAGGACGGGGGCAGCGGCGGCAGCGGCGGCAGCGACGGCAGCAACGGCAGCAGCACTCACTTTCTCTAATTGAAATGCGTGTAGACTAATTAAATCCCCCGTCCTTGCGGACTTTCCTGAGGGTCGCCTCGCTGATTTCGATTTCATACTCATGCTGTAGTTTGAACACCAGAAGTTTCAGGCTGAGTGTCGGAAATTCCCGCAGGACTTTTAGGATGGCCGCCTGGTCGTCCACTGACCATTTGCATTTAGGATGTGCAGGGGTTGCTGCTGCCGCGGTGGTTTGGCTTGATTCCACACTAAGTGTGCCTTTGTAGGAGAATTGCGAGAAATCCAGAGGGGCGGAGGCGGGGGCTGGGGCTGGGGCCGAGCAAAGCGGGGCCGCAGCAGGCACACGCATAGGTCCCTCGCTTGTTTGGCGAAGCGGCTGAATATCCAGGCGGCCCGCGTGGTGTTCGTCATGGCACCGCTGGCAGACCACCACCAAATTCCGCGCATCATCGCGCGCCGATCCATCCTCAAAATGCTTGCTGTCGCCCGCCTCGACGCGTGGCCGAATATGGTGCACCTCCAAGTCCCGCACAACAGCCGCCCCGCACACCTCGCATACTCGCCGTGCAACCGCAGAGTTCCACGCCGACCCCTCCGCCTCCGCCTCCGTGGCAGTCCCCAGGAGTCGCCGGCGAATTGCGTGGGCGTCCTCCAGGAAGGCGAGCGGCAGGTGCATGGCCCGTGCCACTTCCAGTCCGTAAATCGTCCGCCCAGGCCCTGGCCGCAGCGACCGCTCATAAATGAGCCGGTCGTGGACCGCATCATAAATGACGCGCAAATGCCACACGGCCAGGCGGAGTTCTGCCGGCGCGGGCAGACTTTCCAGGAGCCCGTGCAAATGCGTGGCGAATACATAGCGCGCCTCCTGGCGGGCCAGCCATTTAATCCCCGCCGCCACCAGGGCGTGCGCCGAAGTTGTCTCAGTGCCCGCGCATAGTTCATCGCCCAGCACCAAGGTGTGTCGATCAGCCGCAGTTAGGATGTCACGCATTTCGCTCATTTCCACGGCGAAACTGGAGAGGCCCGCCCACAGATTGTCGTGATTCAGGATGCGCGTATAGATTGCACGGAAAGGGCGCAGATTAAAGGTGGTGGCCGGCACATAGCAGCCGCACTGGGCCATATGAATGGCCAGCCCAATGGCCTTCATGAGGGACGATTTGCCTGATGCGTTCATACCGTAGACGAGCCAACCGGTCGCGTCGGCATCGCCGCCCAGTGCCACATCATGTTTCACATATTCCGTGCGGGTCACAATGGATTCAATTAGGGGGTGGCGGAGGCCTGTGGCTTGGAAGGCTGAGCCAGCCGCGGCTGGTGCGGCTGCAAGCAGCGTCGGGCGACAGTAGCCCCGTTCCGCCGCCACGCGCGCGAAGCAATTCGTAATATCCACATTCTCCACCCATTCCTCTAATTGTCTCCATAGACCGGTCTCCTCGGCGGCGTCCACAACGCGCCGGCAAACGACCGGAAGGCGCGCCTTCAGGGCGGCCGCCAACTGCTCACGCAAGCGCTGCACTTGCGAATTTGCGGCGTCCAGCCAAGGTGCCTCCACATGTCCCCCGCTCTTCTGAATGCTCACCTCGGCACCCTTGAGGGCCGGCACAATGGTTGCGGGGCCGTCTGGCCCGAGGGCCGCACGCAAGGCTTTTAGGGCGGTGGGCGTGCCGCGCACGGAATATGGCTGTTTTTCGCGCGGCTCCAGGCGAAGCCCGTCATTGCCGGCCAAGTTGCGGCACGACTGCAGAAATTGCTGGATGTCCGCGCGCACACGGGCCAGGCGCTCCTCGAGTTCATGGATGTCCTCATTCTGGCCCGGGCCGGCCTGCAGATATGTCTGGTCTTCGGACGCGGTGGCCGCCTTGGACACCGAGAATTCCTCCTGGAAGACTTCCGTTCGCCAGGCTGTGAGGGCTGCAATTAGAGGTTGCGGGGGTGCGAGGGCGGGCGGTGCGGTGGCGGCGAGGAGTTCGGCTGCGACGTAACTTTGGTGGAGGCAGCCGATGTCGGGGGCGGCGGTTTGTGCGCACACCATACGACGGTGTAGGCGGGGGAGGTCGTAAATGGACCGCAGCAGTTTCCCGAGATTGTGACGGGCCTGCTCGGGGGCTACGTGGATGGCCGCGATTTGCGTGTAGCGTTGCTCGAGGATTTCGTGGTCGGCGGTGGGGGTCATGAGGCGAGGACGGATGCCGCGCTTCCCCATGGGCGTGAGGCATCCCTGGAAGAGCCCGAGGAGGCTGTCCTGGATACGCGGGGCAATGATCTGGAGTTGTGTGGCGGCGTTGTTGCCGAGACGGAGGGCGGCGGCGGGTGCCCACTGGCGGTTCTTATGGAGGCGCTCGAAGGCGGATGGGAGGTGCTCTTTTACGAAGAGGAGGAGATGTGCGAGGGCCTGGACAGCCGCTGTGGCTGTAGCATCTTCGCCTCCCAACCCGAGCCACTGGAGGGTCGGCAGGAGGCTCTGGATATTGTAGACTTCCCGCAGAAACTGCTCGCGCACCAGGGGTTTGTCGAGCGAATCGGGTGCTGCCTGGCGGATATGCAGGGCGCCTCCTTGGTAGGCCAGGCGGCGACGGAGGGTCGCCTCGTCAGGCAGGAAAAGTGCATCGCCGGTCCACCAGACGATCAGTTCGCGCGGCGCGTGGACCTGCAAATAGTGGACGAGGTCGTCCGAACTCCACACATCGGCGCGCCCGCGCGCATCTCCCCTAAATGTATTTGTAACGCCGGTGGAAAGGTCGAAGGAGGCTACACCGAATTGTGGAGCGGCGGCGGCGGGCGCTGCTGTCGCGGCCGTGGAAAGCCAGATGCCTGTGATGATGGGTGCCTCGGCCGCCGCCGCATTTTCCCAGTGAGTTCCTGGGGAAAGAATGCGGCTCACTTGGCGCCGCGCCACGCGACCGCCGGCGTCCTTCACCTGGTCCACGACGACCACCGTCCAGCCGTTGTCCGTTAGTTTACCTGCCCATTTATGGAGTGTGTAGTCTGGAATGCCGGCGAAGAGGCCGTCCTTGCCTGCACCGGCGTCCCCGCGGCGAATTGTTAGTTGAATGCCGAGGAAATCGACTAAGTCGCGCACATTGAAGTCGCACTGGCCTGACTCGGGGTCCTGGCGGTCATAGAGTTCATAGAATGAACCAACTTGCAAAAAAATAGCGGTATTTGGACCATACAAGGGCCGATACTGCTTCCAAAAGCGTTCATAATCGTCATACATTTAGGTGGATTGGGGTGGACGCTGGGGGTTATATAAAAAACGCGTGCGGACTTTAGGCGTGCCGGTTAGCTTCCTGGAGAGATTTGTAGACCGTCTGGCCTGTTGCTGTGACCTTATTTACAAAATCGGGGCCATCCTTCCGCGGCTCTAGACGATCGTAAACACCTACTGTATACACCGCGGTTACAACGGATGCAATTGTCCGAATCATGCTACAGATCATTTAGATAGACATTTGCAGCCGCGTTTATATAACTCGTTGTCGATGATCATCCATGTAACTGTTGAGCCGGCGGCGACTCCTCCAATGGCCGGCAAAATGGTTGCATGGAAGAAATGAATGGCGCGCTGTATTGGCATGGCTTGGTTGGCAATTAGGAGAAGTGCGTGGGGCGCGTCAAATTTGGGCTGGCACGCAGCTTATCTACGGGCCGCACAGAGTGTCGAGCAACTCATAATATTCTTCTCCGTGAATGACCCACCATACTGATATACACAGTCCAATATACAGCGCCCGAGTTCGGTCTGGGAGCCGCCTGAAGACGGCACAAGTGGACTGGCCGCTGCAGGCGCGGGCGCGGTCGTAGGGAAACCGGCGGAGTCCGTGGCAGGAACAGTGGCGGGCCCAGAGTTCTGCGTTGAAGTGAGGGCGGATGGCTCTGACGGGGCCGCCCCGCCACCTGCCGATAGAAGTGCCCAAGGGTTTGTTCCCTTCGCGTATGTCATGAGCCGCATGCAATTGAAGTCATCTGCGGCACACTGGCCCATCACACGCCCCTGAGTGAGTCGCAGGGTGTCTTCGAACACAGGCTGGTTGATATACTGGAGTTTATCTGTGGTCATTACAGTCTCATAACGGTATTTATAACGGCCATTAACGGGATCCCAGTCGGGGCTGTCGGCAGGGTTTGCACGGTAGTCTGTTATATCACGCAAATAGGAGCCGGTCTTGGCTAGTTTTGGGCTGCCCGCTACGGCCAACTTCTGGACCTCGGCCCAAGTCATGCTGCCAGAGCGGAGAGCCGCATATAAGTCGCTCTTGTCGGATATATTTGCCTCTTCCCAGGCCGTGCGCGCAGCCCTCTCGGAGGCTGTCATAGAGGCCGAACTGGAAAGGCCATACTTTGCCCGCAGCATGTCCGTATATGACTTATATTGTGCGAATCCCTCTATTGCAAATATGGAAAGTGCGACTATGCACACGCCAAACAATATGAGCAACTTTGGGTCCAGTGATAGTCCAAACATCATTCTATATAAATGCATGTTTTTTGGACGGTGCCACCGGGTGGGCCGCTAAAGAAAGACTTTCTTTATTGGACGGGCGGGCAACTTTGTCGTCGCCAAAGTGTTTGCCGGCGCCGCCTCCCAGGATACTTTTGAAAAGTCTTTTTGGCGATCCGCTAAAGTATACTTTAAGGCCCCTAAAGTGTTTTCGCCGATAATATCTTCGAATCTGCATACATTTGCCGCAACATACTTTCAGGGGCCTTGCTCGATTCTTTAATCATCCCCGCACCCACCAGCGCAGCCCTTACACGCTCCAAAGGCAGTTGTGCGGCCCTTGACCGAATTGTGGCTGCCCGTTTCATAACTTTACGAAGTTTCTCAGTCCGTAATTGCACTTTACGGGACTTCTCGGCACCACCCTTGGGGGCATCAGGGGTGCGCGTGCGCTTCTTTGTGAGTATAACTTTAACATGGCGGGGTTTCTTTGCACCTATGACAACCTTTGTTGTTGATGCTGCTGCACCGCCTGCTTTGGGCTCGCTTGGGGGGCTTGTAGAAGAATTGCTATTACCAGCCTGCTTAACATGTGCTTTTGGCACTTCAGGTAGATTTAGTTTTTTAGGCTCAGTGGGTATATTTGAGACCGGTGCAGGGGTTGCCTCAGGTGTCGCAATAAAACGAATCACCTTTGTGTTTGCCTGGAGATTGCTATTAGGAGTTGTGGCTGCAGGCTTGGAATTATTCTTAGGGGTTTCGGTCGCAGGCTCCCCCTTCTTTTCTTCTTTCTCCCCGTCCCCACCCCCGCCGTCCCGTGAAACTGAAAACCGCTGGCGCGGTCCGCGTCGTGTGGTCGGCAGCCGGCGCCGCCGGCGTGTGCCATCCCCGCCGCCCTCCCCTTCTGTCGGAGGTGGTGTAAGCACAGCCTCGCCGCCTGTTATAACAATCTTCTTAATGGACTCGCTCATTACTTTTAGTGGAGAAAATGCCCCGCCCCACAAATTTGAAATTATTGCCCCCGCGCACACCACAACGCAGCCACCCGCAACAAGCCAACCAAGCCATGCAAAATCCACAGCCGCAAGCCCAGAAGTCCATTGTGTCGTATCGTCATATTCTTGACCGATTCTTCGCACAGTCTGACGGACGCCAGATTATCAGCCACCAGATTGAGTCATTCAATCAGTTTATGGAACACGATATTCCCGAAATCATCCACATGGTAAATCCCATTGTTGTCCGCGGTTCACCCGAAACTCCCCTCGCCGGTCCCCGTTCCGCCCTCGCATCGGCGACCGGTCTCTCGACCAGTGCGGCCAATGCCCTCATCGGGGGCGTCGCCGCTGTGGCCGCCGCCGCACCCACGGTCAACCACGAGTTCGAAATCAGCATCAACTTCGGCAAGGTCACCCTCCGCAAGCCGACCAATTTCGAGAACAACGGCGCGGTCCACCCGATGCTTCCCAACGATGCCCGCCTCCGCAACCTCACCTACGCGGCCCCTCTAAATGTCGACGTCCATGTCCAAATCACGGCCATTGATAATACACGCGGCGGGATCCGCGAGACTCGCACACGGGTCTTCCCGAATGTTCACTTAGGAAAGATTCCCGTCATGGTGGGGTCGAAGTATTGTCTCCTGCGTGACCAGCCGAACATCCACCCGTCCCAACTCGGTGAGTGCGAGCACGATATGGGCGGCTACTTCATCATTCAGGGCGGTGAGCGTGCGGTCATTTCGCAGGAGCGCATGAGCGAGAATCGCCCATTCGTCTTCCGCAATGGGCGCAATTCGGCGAAGGACATTGAGGTCGTGGAGATCAAGTGTATCGGCCCGGACAACGACCAGGTCCCTAAAAGCAATTCCGTGAAGATGGTTAATCATCCGAAGAACCCCACCATCCGACTCCTGCGCGCCACCGTGCCCCGCATTAAGGCCGACATCCCGCTCTTTGTGCTCTTCAAGGCGCTCGGCCTGACCGCCGACAAGGACATCTGGGAACTCATCCTCGGGCCCGACGGCGACCCCCTCTTCGATGCCGTGATGTCCGAGTCGATGATGGAGGGCGGCGTGGTCCATACACAGGAGGCCGCCCTCGCCTGGCTCGGGCAATATATCAACTCCTGGTCCGTGCGCAATCAGAAGACGATTTCCATCGCCGATGTGCTGGCCGAGGAGCTGTTCCCCCAAATCGGCGGGGCCGACAAGACCTACGAGAAGGCATGTTTCCTCGCCCATATGGCGCGCAAGGTGCTCTGGGTCAACGCCAAGCGTCTGCCGGCGGATGACCGCGATGCATATCCAAACAAGCGTGTGGATATTCCTGGATTCCTAATGGCCGACCTCTTCCGCAAGACGGTGACTGCGCGGATGGTGAAGGATATTCGCGCGTCGCTCAGCAAGGAGATCCATAACGGTTCCTGGCGGGCGAACGGGAATTACGAGGAGATCGTGAACATCAACAATATCAACAAAATCATCAAGTCGACGATTCTGGACGTCAACCTGAAGTCGTCTATGGCGACCGGCAACTTCGGTTCCACGAAGATCGGTGGGCCTGCCAAGATTGGCGTGTCGCAGGTGCTGAACCGCCTCAACCATCTTGCCGCCATTTCGCACTTGCGGCGCATTTCGACGCCGATCGAGAAGACGGGGAAACTCATTGCCCCGCGCAAACTCCATAACACACAATATGGTTATATTTGTCCATGTGAGACACCAGAAGGCCATTCGGTCGGTGTGGTGAAAAACATGGCATCGACCGCGTTCGTCAGCATTTACTCGGCCGGCGGTGTGGTGACGGATTATCTGGAGCGCCTCGGGACACTGCTCCCTCTCCGTGGAACCCCTGTAGCGGCACTCCACGCCAATGTCCGCGTATTCCTAAATGGTGCCTGGATTGGAACACTGGAGGCCGACAACGCGATTCGCACGGTGAATTCGCTGAAGGCGGCGAAGCGCTCGGGAATTCTCCACATTCACACGGGGATTATCTGGAAGCCCGTCTACAAGGAACTCTGGATTACCACGGAGGCTGGTCGCATGCTCCGTCCGCTCTTCGTCGCGGATGCACTTAGGGAGATTGCGGCGGATGGCACGGGTCGCCTGCGCGCCGAGGTCGACGGGATCACCGACTGGAATTCGCTGCTGCTGTGGCGGTCCCCTCGGGGTGGCCATGGGCTCATAGAGTATATGGACGCCGGTGAAACGGAGGGTGCCTATATTGCAATGAACATAAGCGATCTGTTCAAGGCCGGTGCTGACTACACGCACGCCGAGATTCATCCGTCGGTTTGTCTGGGGACCCTGGCGAGCAACATTCCGTTCCCTGATCACAATCAGTCGCCGCGAAATGCGTATCAGGCGTCGATGGGCAAGCAGGCGATGGGGATCTACTCGCTCAATTACCGCGACCGTTTTGACACCATGGCACATGTGTTGTCATATGTGGAAAAGCCGTTCGTCAGTCCGTTCATAAGCCGTTTCTATAAGGCCCAGGATCTGCCGACGGGCCAGAACATCATTGTGGCTATTATGACATATTCGGGCTACAACCAGGAGGATTCCAACATGTTCAATCGGGCGTCCCTGGAGCGTGGGCGGTTCCGCAGCATCTTCTATCGGACCTACAAGGATGAGGAGCGGAAGAACCAGTCGAGCGGCGAGGAGGAGCGCTTCTGCCGGCCCGAGCCCGAGTTGACGCGGCAACTCAAGAGTTCCAATTATGACAAGTTGGGAGCGGATGGGTTTGTGCCCGAGAATGTGTATGTGGACTCGGACGACATCCTAATTGGGAAGGTCGTGCCTCTGCGGGTGGCGACGGGGGCCGTGCTGCCGGCAGGTGCGAAGCGCTTCCGTGATGTGTCGCGGACGCCACGGAATAACGAGGTGGGTTATGTGGACAAGATCTACAAGAGCCGCAATGGGGAGGGGTATTCATTCGCGAAAATTCGCATGCGCCAGGACCGCATTCCTGAGATTGGGGATAAATTCTGTTTGACCCCTGACCATGATGTCCTAACTGAAACTCGCGGATGGGTTCCTATTGCGGATGTGAAAATGGATGATCGCGTTGCACAATTGAACCGTGAAACGGGAGCACTAGAATATGTAAATCCATTGGAAACTCTATCATTTGACCATGATGGAAATCTGTATGAAGTTGAAAGTCAAGGAGTAAGCCTGCGCACAACTCTTAACCATCGTATGTGGGTGCAGAAGCGCGATTCCAATGTATTTGAGTTGATCAAGGCAGAAGAAATTATTGGTAAGCGTGTTCGCTATCAATGCGACGGCCCTGTTAATCGCCCAGATATCCAATTAGATATTGGTGATATGAGTCTCAAGGAGGATATGATGGATGCATGGCTCATGATTGCTGGTATTTGGATTGCTGAGGGATGGGTCTCAATTAAGGAATCTGACTATATTGCTCGTCTAGAATTTGCGGCAAACAAACCACGTGTCAAGGATGCTTTGGAAATCGCGTGCAATACACTAGGAGTTGGTCACAATTATGTTGAATCAACTAAGAAATATTACATAAATTCGAAGGAACTTGCTCATCACATGTCAGAATACAGCGTTGGTGCTACTAACAAGCGTATCCCTGAATGGGGATTCCGTCTCAGCGCAAGACAGGCCCGCATCCTAATCCAAGGAATGTGCCTTGGAGATGGCCATGAAACAGCAACATCGCTACATTATTCAACTTCTTCTATTGGATTGCGCGATGATTTGCAGATTCTGTGTCAGCATGCAGGATGGACATCATATTATGCTAAGCGTTATGAGGCAGGTCATCAATCTGTCATGAAGGATGGTCGTGTAATTACCGCTAATGCAGATAATTGGGATATTGGTATTCGCCGGCAGAGACTTCGCCCAACAATGAATCATGGGCATGTTAATGAGCAAAATGGTCAAAGTGAGACGCTTGCTCCTTATACAGGAAAGGTCTACTGTCTTCGTGTGCCAACTGAAGTATTCATGGTGCGGCGCCATGGAAGAGTTGTCTGGACTGGAAATTCTTCACGCCACGGCCAGAAGGGCACCCTAGGGATGATTCTGAACCCTGAGGATATGCCGCAGACGGCGGGTGGGCTGGTGCCTGACATGATTATCAACCCGCACTGTATTCCCAGCCGTATGACCATTGCGCAACTGATGGAGACCCTACTGGGGAAGTTGTGCTGCCAGATGGGGACACTTGGGGACGGCACGCCGTTCGGTGAGGTGACCGTGGAAAACATGTCGCGCATTCTGCGGGACGGCTACGGGCTCGAGCCATATGGCAATGAGATTCTGTATAATGGCCACACGGGTCGTATGATGGAAACTGCGATCTTCATTGGGCCGTGCTATTACCAGCGGTTGCGCCACTGCTCGGCGGATAAGATGCACAGCCGTGCATCGGGGCCGCTTGTGATGTTGACCCGTCAGCCGGCCGAGGGGCGCGCACGGGAGGGTGGTCTCCGCTTCGGAGAAATGGAGAGAGATTGTGTGGCGGCCCACGGTATTGCCGAGTTCACCAAGGAGCGCTTCATGGAGTGTTCCGATGCGTTCCCGTGCAATGTATGCCGCGACTGTGGTCTAATTGCAATTACGAATCCTGCGACGGGCGTGTGGCTCTGCCGCGGGTGTGGAAACACGACGAATTTCAGCAATGTGCAGATTCCCTACGCATCGAAACTCCTTATTCAGGAACTCGAGACGATGTGCATTTCGTCCCGCATCCTGACGCAGGGGAAGTTGCTGCGGCGTCCGATGCTGACGGATGGGGCTGCGGGAGGGGCGTTCCAGAACAGCGGTGCACAGCCGACGCTGAAGGGATTCGAGGAGAAGGCCACAGGAGGCGCTGGCGGGCCCGCATAATGGGCAGTTAGGAGATGTGGCGGGGTGGGGTGGGTAAAATCTAGAAAAACATAACAGCCGGCGTGGCCGGCACCTATATTTTTCTTTTGTGCGTAGCCGCTGGCACACCGCCCTAATTGCGCAAAACCCTGGCGACCACCGCAATGGCCAGCAGGGCGGCCGCCGTGAAGCCGAGGGCGGCCGTTTGGTGCCGCTGTTGATTCGTCCAGCCCTCCGCGGCTGTATAGCGGGCCTTATCGGCCTCCCATGTGGCCCGATCCACATAGCGATCGAGCACCCAGCGTGTCTGGTAGGGAACTCCATCAACCATTTCAACGGCCCCAGGGTCCTCCACATAGGGTGTCCCGTCTTCCGCGGCGATTTTATTGAGGGCCGATCCGACCCTCTTACGCTCCCGTTTGCAAATCGGGTAGGCGGACCCGAAGAGGGCGCGCACGGCCGGCTCAGGATTGAAGGTGGCCTGGACATCTTCTATCATACCTGGGGCGAGACCTTTGAGGCTAGGGTAGCCCATCCCCTCCAGCGCCTGCTTAATGCGTTTCCCCATGGCCTCTCCTGTGGGAATTCCCTGGACATACTCCCACATATCCTGGCCATTGGAGCACTTCTGGCTGGTTCGCAGGAAGTAGTTTACGCCGACGGGGTATGGTTTGACGCCCATTGACCGTGTGAGTTCGCTGGACGGTCCACCGAAGCCGATCATGTCGGCATACCAGGCCACCGCCTTCGCGGCGTCCATTGTGGCCCCGAGCGTTCCTTCATTGCGCACGCCGACTTGATGTGGAAGCAAGATTTCATCTGCGGGGTCATATGCGGGTCCGAGGAATCCTATACCGGTCGGTTCGGACTTCGGCAGGACCGTATCACGGACTTCATTGCCATATACTTTATTTAATGGTTGATCAGGTGATGCCATGGCCGCTACTCTATTAGGGTGCCCGGGTAAATTTGAAGATGATGCATTTAGGTGGTGTGCGGGCACCAAGCCATGCAAACTACTAGCCCGTGTGGGAATTTGAAGGAGATTGATTATGAACAATGGTGGGGGGCGTTTGACGAAGAGAAGATGGGCGACGGGGGAGGCGGGGGCGCGGGCACGGCCAGCAAAGGCCAGTTCGCTGGCTGCCGCTGTGGGGCCGGTGTTGAAGACATTCTGCACGAGGACATGTCCATCTGCACTAAATGCGGTGAAGTGCTCGGGCGGCTCTATGATACGACCGCCGAGTATCGTTATTTCGCAAACGACGACCGCGGTGGCGACCCGTGTCGTGTGGGCGCTCCGCAGGACCATCGGCTTCCGGAGGCGTCCCTGGGGACTATGATGTTGGGCGGGCAGGGGCGCAACATGTATCGCATTAAGAAGTTCCAGATTTGGAATGCGATGCCCTACAAGGAGCGCTCATTGCTCCAGATCTTCGATCGACTTTCGCTCGTCGCGACCAATTACGGGCTCAGTTCGTCGATTCTGGAGGAGACAAAGGAGATGTATGTGACTCTGCATGAGTTGTGCGACCGGCGTGGATTGACCCGTGATGCGGTTCTGGCGAGTTGTCTCTATACGGCACTGAAGCAGGCCCAATCGCCGCGCAAACCGAAGGAAATCGCCGACATGTTCACGCTGTCCACAGCGACTTTCACGAAGGCCCTGAAGTTCTTCCAGGAGGTGTTTGCGCTGGCCGAGCAGAAGGGTCTCATTAAGAAGGTGCAGGTTGACACGGCCTACGGCTCGACGAAGGCCGAGGACTATGTCGCGCTTCCGCTGAGCCGTCTGCCGATTCCTCGGGCGAAGGCGGCAGCCATTGAAGCAGGTGCACGGGCGGTCGCCAATATGGCGGAGGCGGAGGGCTACAGTGTGGAGAATGTGCCGCCGTCGCTCGCTGCCGGTTGTGTGGCGTTTATCTTAACAAACATGGAGGATGTACATGTGTCCATGTCAGAAATTGCGAAAGCGGCCGATGTGAGCGTGGCGACTCTGCAGAAGTGCCTCCGACGCCTGGAGGGTTATAAAGATGTGCTATTAGGAGTGGCTGGGTTTGTTGGGAAGTAGGCTGGCTGGCTGGCCGCTGGGCGCCTATTATCGTCCCTAATAGTAATATGGGCGGCTCTCAGTCGATCGCGGCGGTGTCGCGTGAACAAGTATTACGGGCATCGGAGCCAATGCGGCTTGTTGCGGATGCTGCACTTAAGGTGATGCTGGAACGCATAACGCCGAAGGACTTGCTTGATATGGCGAATCCTACTACATGTAAAAACTATATATTAGTGATTGGCGGGGCATTTGATCAGTATTTCCGCAGTATTGATGTGATGCCGGTTGTGAGGGGCAAGGGATCCAAGACGATTTATTTCCAGCGGGCCGATGTGTTGACCAGCAGCACACCGACGAAGAATCCCGAGGTCGATAAGGTGATTGCCGCGCAGCGCCAGGAGATTTGCATGGCGCTCGGCTATTTTTTCACGCGGTTCTTCCAGATTTTCGCGGCGTTGTCGCTGTCCATATTTGACAGTGCCGGCATTCGCCAGGGGTCTGCCGTGTTGACGCAGTTAGGGCAGTATCAGGGGATGGTGGGTGGGCCGGCCGCGGCGGCACTCGGCGGGCCTGTGTTGGCTGGACCTGGGTTACCAGTTAGAGGTGGTGCGGGGATGAGCGGTGGCGCCGTGCAATCCTTCTCATTTATGAGGGAATTTATGACTGGACGCGGGGGGATTACGCTCGGCTATATGAATTTCTATCCATTAAGGGACAAGCGTAATGTATTTTTCTCTATTAAGAAGAAAGCTGATGACAGGTCAAGTGGAACCGCATTTGTCGCATATGAAATTTCGCGTGGAGAATTTGGAAGTGTGCCAACATACTTAATTGCGCGTGTAAATATTAAGGATAATCGCATAACAGTCGATAAAGTATATTTATGGAAAAAATCGGCAACCGCCAAAGAGGCTCACAAAACATATGACCGCGCGGCGGCATTTGAAAACATATATATCGAAATCGATGACGATGGGCGCATTACATATCCCATAAATGAACGCAAAGAATATATACAGCAAGCACTTACACTAGTTATTCGCCATATAAATAAGTCATTAAAATCACTTGAAGCCAATCCTGACGGCTATGTATATCCCGAATTGTCCACTGCATCTGAAACAGATGGTCGTCGCACAGACGGCTATGCATACGAGGCGCCTAGATACGGTGAGGCCCGTCGTGTCGGTGAGGTGGTGCCAACCAGTATTCGGCCGATATATGACGCGGTGAAGGCGAGTTATAAGCCGGTCGCGCATTGTATTGCGCGGTCCCTCCAGTTACTGCAATTAGATGTGGCGGGTGGGCGTGCGGCGAACACATACATCTGTAATTACAAGTTCCTGACACCGACGCCGAGTGGGTTGCCACGGCCAGGTGAGGCGCTGACAACGAGTCCTGGGCTGGCCGCCCTGGGGACACTTTTCACGGTCTTTACGAACGGCACACCGCAACTGACGGACGAGTCTCGGCGGGAGTATCTGGAACTCCTGCAGCGCCTGGAGGGGACTTTCGGGTCGTCGGCGAAGGTGTCGACGGCCAATCCGAAGATGGGGGATTTAAAGGACTCATGGGAGGCCGCGCTTTGTAAGGATATTGCGGGGCGGCGTGGTGTGCGAGATGCAGGTGTGCAGTCACTCGTGGTCGATCCGGCCCAGGCGCAGGTGGCGCGGGACGGCATGCGGCGTCTCTGGAAACGGCAATTAGACCATGTGCGGGAGGTCGACAAGTTGTTTGCGCTGATGTTTGTGATTGGCAAGGACCGCAAAATAAATATCCATCCTCGCATATTGGAGGGTGGAATTCCTGGACTGGATGCCATTGCTGGGCTGGCTCGGCGGCTGTTGGCAAACTATTATGTGGATTGTGAAACGAGTTATAAGGAGACTGTTGGGAAAATCGTGGGGCGGCCGGTGGCAGCGGTTATTGCGGCTCCTGT
>VFQS010000789.1_pt1 | contig 32297 bp, 29 predicted proteins | sample 3512361 | NCBI WGS metagenome assembly VFQS01 (sample SAMN10412375, study PRJNA504923) | tailings metagenome | isolation source: Relicate 1 Philex TSF3 active mining | place: Philippines
CCCCCAGCAGGGTGGCGCTGCGCAGGGCGCATTCGAGCCGGTAGCCGCCGTAGCTCAGCAGCCCCGGCAGCAGCGGTGGCCCCAGGGCCGTGAGCAGGGCCGCCGGGGCCGGGGCCCCGGCGCTGCGCAGTGCCGTGAGGTTGCGCTCCGGCAGGCTGTCGAGCAGGTCGGAGACCACCCGCGCCACCAGCGCCGCGAAGGGCAGGGCGATCGCCAGCACCGCCACGGCCGGCTGCAGCCCCACCAGCTGGATCAGCAGCAGCCCCCAGAGCAGCTCGTGGATCGAGCGCGGAATCGCCAGCAGCCGCCGCAGCAGCAGGGCCGGCAGGGTGCTGCCGCAGAGCTGGCGCCACACCACCCGGGCGCTGGCCAGGCCCAGCAGGATGCCCAGCACCAGGCTCAGGGCCCAGCCCAGCAGCGCCATGCCGGCGGTGGTGGCCAGGCCGCTCAGCACCGAGGCCACCACGGTGGGATCGAGGGAGGGCGTGAGCGCCGCCAGCAGGAACCGGCCGATCAGCTCCCAGCCGCCGCCGTGCACCAGGCCCGGCAGCGCGAGCAGCAGCGGCACCAGCACCAGGGCCGGCAGCAGCAGCAGCAGCGGTGGCGCCGGCCGGATCATCGGGCGCCGGGCTCGCTGCCCGCGTACAGCTCCGCCAGCAGCCCAGGCTCCAGCTCGGCCACGGGCCGGTCGAACAGCAGACGCCCCTCGCGCAGGCCGATGGCACGGTCGAAACCGCTGAGCAGATCGGGCCGGTGCAGGCTCAGCAGCAGGGCCCGCGGCGCCTCCGCCTGGGCCAGCAGCAGGGCCAGCAGCTCCGTCGCCAGGCGCGGATCGAGGCTGGCCAGGGGCTCATCGGCCAGCAGCAGGGTGGCCTCCTGGCGCAGCAGCCGCGCCATCGCCACCCGCTGGCGCTGGCCGCCGGAGAGGGCCGCCACCGAGCGATCCAGCAGGGCCGGATCCAGGTCCATCGCCCGCAGCGCCGCGGCGCAGGCCCCGCTCTCGAGCGGCAGCAGCAGGTTGAGCAGCGCCTTCGGCCAGCCCCAGCGGGCCAGCCGTGCCGCATTGAGGTTCTGCTGCACCGAGAGCTCCTCGATCAGGCGCAGGTCCTGCCAGAGGGTGCCGATCCGGGCCTGCTGGCGGCGGCGGGCCCGACCGCCGCGGGCCGGCGGCACCCCCTCCCACAGCACCCGGCCGCCGCTGGGCTGGAGCAGGCCGTTGGCCACCGCCAGCAGGGTGCTCTTGCCGGCCCCGCTCGCCCCGAGCAGGGCCACCCGCTCGCCGGGCTGCAGCCGCAGGCTCACGCCGGCCAGCCGGGGCCGCTCCCGCCCCGGCACCGTGATCGCCTCCAGGTCCAGCAGCGGCGTGCTCACTCCGGCGTCAGCGGATCTTGCCGATCTGGCGGCCCACCTGCTCAATCTTGGTGTACGCGCCTGCGCTGGCACCGGTGAACTGCTGGGCGCCGAACAGGGCCAGGATCTGCTTCTGCTCCGGGTCGCTGCTGCGCCAGCTGAGGATCGCCTTCTGCAGCTTCGCGGTGAAGCCGGCGCCGTAGCGGCGGTCGAGGTCGGGCTGGGCGATCCAGTGGTAATCGGGATAGCCGGGGCTCTTCCAGATGGCGATCACCTTGCTGCGGTTGGCCTTGCCGTCGTGCAGGCTGGCCCGCCACACCTGCTCGTTCACGGCGCCGGCGTCATAGGCGCCGCTCTGCACCAGGGCGATGGTGGCGTCGTGGCTGCCGCTGAAGCCGGGCGCGCCGCCGGCGAAATCGGAGAGCTTCACGCCGGCCTGGCCGAGGAAGTACTGGGGCATCAGCCGGCCCGAGGTGGAGCTCTCGGAGCCGAAGGTGAACCGTTTGCCCTTCAGCCGCGCCAGGTCCTTCTGCTGGGTGAAGGGCCGGATGCCGCTGCGGGTGCTGGCGATGAACACGGTGCGGAAGGCCACATCGATGTCGCGCTGGGCGAGCACCCGTGCACCGGGCTTCTGCAGCCGCGCCTGCACGCCGGTGAGCCCGCCGAACCACACCAGATCGAGACTGCCGGTGCGGAAGGCGCTCACGGCGGCGGCGTAGTCGACCACCGGCACGTAGCTCACCTTCACCCCCAGCTGGCGGCTGAGTTCACTGGCCACCAGCGGGTAGAGGCGGTTGAGCTTCTCGGGCTTCTGATCGGGGATGGCGCTGATGCGCAGCACCGGCTGGTTCTGCCCTGCCTGGGCGGCGGCGGGCCCGGGCCGGTTGGTGCCGGCCAGCGGCACTGCGCCAGGCAGCACGAGCGCGGCCAGCCCCAGGCCGGTGGCCAGGGCGGTGAGGCGCAGGCGCGGGCGGCCGGTGCCCGTGGGGCGTGGGGTCATGGCGGGGAGGATGGCGGTGGCTGGGATCGGGGCTGGGGAATGGGTTCGCCTCCAGCACCCCCCGAGCGCGTGCTCCCATCGTGCCAAACCCTGGCCGTTCCGCCCTCGCTCCAGACTGGGGCTCCGATCGGCAGCGCCGCCCCGTGCCCCCGCTTCCCTCGTCCCCGGATCCTGAGCCCACGCCGCCACCCCTGCCGGAGCGGGCGGCCGCTGGCGCCGGGGGCCCGGCCGTGCCGCTCGACCACCTGCCGCTACCGGCCCTGCTGCTGGAGCCCGGGCCCGGGCTGCCGCTGCGCTGGGCCAATGCCGCCTTTGAACGGAGCTTCGGCCTCAGCGCCGCCCGCATCCCCCGGCTGAGCGATTGGCTCAGCCTCACCTATCCCAGCGAGGACTACTGCCGGCGGGTGCTCGACCAGTGGCAGCTGGCCGCCGCCCGGGCCCTGGCCGGGGAGAGCGCCAGCCTGCAGTGCCGCGTGCTGTGCGCCGACGGCCAACAGCTGGAGGTGCAGGGTCAGCTCGCCGCCCACGCCGGGCTGCTGCTGGTGCTCCTGGTGGACGTGACCGCCCGGGTGCGCACGGAGGCGGCCCTCGAGCAGGCCCGCGCCGAGCAGGCCGAGGCCGCCCTGGCGATCACCGAGGCGATCCCGGTGGGCACCTACACGATGGTGATGGCCCCCGATCAGCCGGTGGCCTACTTCGCCTTCCTGAGCGAGCGCTTTCTGCAGATCACGGGGCTCGACCGCGCCCGCGCCCGCGAGAACCCCCTCGAGGCCTTCGCCTGCATCCACCCCGACGACTACGACGACTGGCTGAAGCTCAACGCCGCGGCTTTCGCGGCCCGGGCGCCGTTCTACGGCGAGACCCGGGTGGTGCGGCAGGGGGAGATCCGCTGGATCACCGCTGAATCCACCCCACGCGCCCTGCCCGATGGCTCCACCGTGTGGGAGGGCGTGCTCATCGACGTGACCGAGCGGGTGCTGGCCCAGCAGCGCCTGGAGCGCAGCGAGGCGGAGCTGCAGCACATTCTCGACAACCTGCCGATCCCGGTCTGCGCCCTGCGCGTTCATGGAAACCGGGAGGCCATCTTCCACAACCGCCGCTTTCTGGAAACCTTCCACTACACCTCCGAGGAGCTCGCCAGCCTCGAGGGCTGGTTTCTGCGGGCCTATCCCGATCCCGCCTATCGCGCCGATGTGGAGTGCCGCTGGAGCGCGGCCCTCGCGGTGGCGGAGGCCGGCGACGGCACCGTGCCCACCGACGAATACCGGGTGCGTTGCGGCGATGGCAGCGATCGGGATGTGTTGATCAGCGGCACCCGATTCGATGATCTGCTCGTGGTGGCCCTGGTGGACATCTCCGAGCGCAAGCGCAGCGAACGGGAGCTGGCCGCTGCCCGGGAGCGGGAGCGGCGCCTCGAGGAGCAGCAGCGGCTGCGGCTGGAGCAGAAGCTGCGCACCAGCCTCACGGCGGCGGCGGTGGCCCATGAGATCAACCAGCCGCTCAGCACCATCCTTCTGCACTGCCGCCTGATGCAGGCCCGCCTCGGCCAGGGCGGGGCGGCGGCCGAGCCGGCGGGGGAGGGGGTGACGGCCTTCGTGGCCGAGCTGGTGCATGAGGCGGAACGGGTGGTGACGGTGAGCGAGAAGATGCGCAGCCTGCTGCGCAGCGTGCAGGCCTCCCGCCGGCCGGTGGACCTGGCCGCCATCGCCGATGGTGCCCTGCTCTACCTGGCCCCCCAGCTGGCGGCGGCGGCCGTGGCCTGCCACCGCGAGGGGCTCGATCTGCCCTGCTGGATCGCCGGCGACCCCGACCAGCTCCAGGTGGCGGTGAGCAACCTGCTGCGCAATGCCGTGGAAGCCCTGACCCAGGTGGATCAGCCCCGCCGCATCCGCCTGACGCTGCGGTCGCCCGCCAGCGCCGCGGACCCGGTGGAGCTGGAGATCGCCGACAGCGGACCCGGCCTGCCGGCCGGAGTGATCGAGGCCCTGCCCCTGACCAGCACCAAGCCCGACGGCAGCGGCATCGGCCTCTATGTGGTGCAGGCCACCGTGGCCAGCCATGGCGGCAGCATGGCCGTGGACCGGGCGGATCTGGGGGGTGCCGCCGTGCGGCTGCGCTTCCCGGCCGCCGAACCGCCGCAGGAGTGACGCCATGACCCCGTCCCAGCCCGTGGAGGCGTTCCTGGCCGGCGATGGCCCGATCCTCGACGTGCGCAGCCCGGCCGAGTTCGCCCAGGGCCACATCCCCGGCGCCATCAGCCTGCCCCTGTTCAGCGATGCGGAGCGGGCCGAGATCGGCACGCTGTACAAGCAGCGCGGCCGCACCGTTGCCGTGGAGCGTGGCCTGGCCCTGGTGGGGCCCCGCCTGGCCGATCTGGCCGGCCAGCTGCGGCGGCTGGCCGGCCGCGCCCCCGGCGCGCCGCTGCGGCTGCACTGCTGGCGCGGTGGCATGCGCTCCGGCAGCGTGGCCTGGCTGGCCGGCACCCTCGACCTGCCGGTGCAGCTGCTGGCCGGCGGCTACAAGAGCTACCGGCGCTGGGTGCTGGAGCTGTTCGAGCGGCCCTGGCCCCTGCGGCTGCTGGGCGGGCGCACCGGCACCGGCAAGACCGATCTGCTGCTGGCCCTGCGGCAGCACGGGGTGGCGGTGCTCGATCTCGAGGGCCGCGCCCACCACCGCGGCAGCAGCTTCGGTGGGCTGGGCCTGCCGCCCCAGCCCAGCAGCGAGCACTACGAGAACCTGCTGGCTGCCGATCTGGCGCCCCTCGCCCACGCCCCGGAGATCTGGCTGGAGGCCGAGAGCTCCCAGGTGGGCCGCTGCCGCATCCCGGCCGGTCTGTGGCGGCAGATGAAGCAGGCGCCGGCCCTGGAGGTGCGCCGGCCCCTGCCCTGGCGGGTGGATCAGCTGGTGGCCGTGTACGGCGTGCAGGATCCCGGTGCCCTGGCGGAGGCCACCCAGCGCATCGCCCGCCGGCTGGGGCCCCAGCGGGCCGCCCTCGCCCTCGAGGCCATCGCCGCGGGCCGCTGGGCCGTGGCCTGCGAGCAGATGCTCGACTACTACGACCGCTGCTACGACCACGACCTCAGCAGCCACGCCGTGGATGCGGTGGATCTGGGGGATCTGGAGCCGGCCGCGGCGGCGGAGCGGCTGCTGGCTGGCGGTCGCGTCAGGCCGGCCTGAGCGGCGGGGCGGCCCGCACCCGGCCGATCAGGCTCGCCTGGGGGAATCCCGCCGCCCGCATCGCCGCCAGGGCCCCGTCGGCGCGCTCCGCCGGGAGGGCCGCCAGCAGCGGTCCGCAGGTCTGGGGATCGAGCAGCAGGGCCTGGCGGGCCGGATCCGGGCTGCCCTCTCCTGCCCACACCAGCGCTGGGGCGGGTCCTTCCAGCAGCGCCAGGGCGCTGGCGTTGGCCGGGGCCAGCGTGCTGGCGTGACCCCGGGCCAGCAGCTCCAGCGCCCCCGCCAGGGCCGGCACCGCCGCCGCGTCGAGCTCCACCTGCACGGGCGGCGCCGCCCCCGAGGCGCCCACCATCTCCCCCAGGTGGCCGAGCAGCCCGAAGCCCGTCACGTCGGTGCAGGCGCGGCAGCCGTGGGCCGCCAGCAGGGCCACCAGCGGCGCCTGGCTGGCCTGCATCACGGCCAGGGCCCGCTCCAGCCAGGCGGGCCGGGCTGCACCGGCCATCGCCGCCGCGAACAGCACCCCCGTGCCGATCGGCCGGCTGAGCAGCAGGGCATCGCCGGGTCGCAGCGGCCCCTTGGCCCAGCCGGCGTCGCCCGGGACGCGGCCGTTCACCACCAGCGCCAGGGCCAGGCCGGCACCATCGCGGCCCTCCAGGCTGTGGCCGCCGATCAGCCGGGCGCCGAGGGGATCGAGCACCGAGCGCACGCCCGCCAGGGTGTGCAGCAGCAGCTCCTCCTGGATCGCCGGCCCCGCCTCCGGCAGCGTCACCAGGGTCTGCACGCTCTCCACGGCCGCCCCGCAGGCCCACAGGTCGCTGCAGGCGTGCAGGGTGGTGATCCGGCCGTTGAGCCAGGGATCCTGCAGCAGCGCCGGGAAGCCATCCACGCTCTGCAGCAGCAGCCGGCCATCGGCGGCTGTGGCCAGCGGCGCGGCATCCTCCGGCGCCAGCGGCGCGCCCTGGAGCCGTTCGAGGGCCGCCGCCAGGGTGGCCGGCGCCAGCTTGGCGGCGCAGCCACGGCAGGCCATCGCCCCGCTGCCTGCGCCACTGCCCGCCCCGCTGTCCCCCCGATCGCGTCCCATCGCGGCCCCGTCCGCGAAGCCCGCCATGAAGCGGCGGTCGATCCGCTCCTTCCAGCGCCAGAGCCAGCGCCATGGCCCCAGGGCCAGCGGCCCCCAGACCGCCAGGGCCCGCACACCGGCCGGATCGCCGGCGGGGTCGGCCAGCAGCTGCAGCGCCCGGCGCTGGGGCCGCCAGGGCCGCAGCGGCCGCGCCGGCTCGGCCAGGCTGCGTTGCAGGTTGGCGGCCAGCAGGGGGGCCGCCCGCACCGCCCACACCCCGGAGGGGGGGCGGGGATCGGCGGCGATCACGGCGCAGTCGCCGCAGGCGAACACATCGGGTCGGCCCGGCACCTGCAGGCAGGCATCGGTGTACACCCGGCCGCTGGCCGGATCCACCGGCAGCCCGCTGGCGGTCAGCCAGGCGGGGGCCCGGCTGCCGGTGCAGGCCAGATCCGCCGCTGCCGCCGGATCGGCATCCCGTTCCAGCGTCACGCCGGCCTGGGCCAGCATCCGCTCGGCGGCCCTCGCGGCGGCCACCGAGCCCAGCCGCAGCTCCCGGCCGCGCAGCAGCAGCCGCACCGGATGGCCGCGGCTGGCGAGCGCCAGGGCCAGCTCCACCGCCGCCGCCCCGCCGCCCCGCAGGCGCAGCGGCCGCTCCGGCGGCAGGGCGGCGCACCAGGCCAGGAAGGGCTCGAGCGGCTTCACCGCCACCGGAGCACCGCCCACTGGCGCGCCCGCCGGGCGGGCGGTCACCGCCCCCACATCGAGGCTGAGCCGGTCGTAGCCCAGCGCCGGCCTGCCCTCCAGCAGCAGCTCGCGCCGCCCGGGATCGAGGCCGCGGATCTCCGCCTGCACGAAACACACCCCCGCCCGCTCGCACAGCCGGCGCAGGTCGATGCCGCACTCCTCAGGTTTGAACAGCCCCGCCACCAGGGCCGGCACCATGCCCGAGTACAGGGCGGTGCCGCTGCGGTTCACCAGGGTGATCCGCGTGCCCTGGGGCCGCAACCCGGGCCGCATCAGCCAGAGGCGCAGCAGCAGGGCGTGGCTGTGGCCGCCGCCGGCGAGCACCAGGCGCCGCTGCGGCGGGGGGCTTGGGGCGGGCTGCCCGCGGCGAGCCTCCACAGATGGGCCGGCGTGGGAGGGGCATTCTGCCGCGGCCCCTGCCTGGCCCCGGCCACCGCTGGCGAGGATGGAGGCGCGCCCCGAGGCCGATGGATCCGCTGATCGATGTGACCGCGCTGCAGGCGTGGCTCCACTCCAGCCGCGAGCAGCCCGTGCTGATCGGCGTGTTGCCCGCCTGGCGCTTCTGGCTGCGCCACATTCCCGGGTCGCGGCGGGTGTGGCGGCCGGCCCTGCGCGGGCCTGGTGGCGGCCTGATCGGTGCGGCAGGGTTTGAGCGCTGGGCCCGCAGCCTCGGCATCGGCGCCCGCACCCCGGTGGTGGTGTGGGACGAGCGCGTGGATGCCACCCGGCTCTGGTGGGCCTTCCACCACTACGGCAAGACCGACGTGCGCGTGCTGGACGGCGGCCTCCAGGCCTGGCGTGCCGCCGGCCTGCCCCTGGCCCGGGGCGCCGCGGCGCCAGCGCCCGGCAGCGGCGATTTCCAGGCGCTGCCCGGAGCCGGTCTGCCGATGGCGCAGCTCGCCGATGTGCTGGCGGCCCGCGGCGACGGCCGCACCCGGCTGTGGGACACGCGGGATCGGGTGGAGTGGAGCGGGCGCCGCCGGCTGCGGGGGGCCCGCCGCGCCGGCCGCATCCCCTGGGCCGCCCACCTCGACTGGCGCCTCTTCCGCCATGGCCGCGCCGGGCTCACCCGCTTTCGCCCGCTTGAGGAGATCCGCGCGGTGATCGCGGCCCACGGGCTCGACCCCGCTGGGCGCCACCTCTTCTACTGCCAGTCGGGGGTGCGCACCACGGCGGTGATCTTCTCGCTCCACCGGCTGGGCTGGGACTGCCGCAACCTGGTGAACTACGACGGCTCCTGGCGGGAGTGGAGCCGCCAGCCGCACCTGCCCATCGCCGCGGATCCCCGCGGCGGCCCGCGGCCCTAGGCCGGTTTCTCCTGCAGCGAGGGGTAGGTGCGGCGGGTGAGCTCGAGCACCTCGGCGCGCACGCGCTCGCGGAAGGCCTCCGCTTCGGCGGCGGGTAGCACCGGGTAGCTCCCGGCCGCCTCGCCCGCCTCGGGGCGCAGTGATTTCCAGCTGGTCTTCTCGCGGCTGCGCAGCTCCTCGAGCGCCGCCTCGAAGTCGTGGGTGAGCACGCGGCCGAGGCCGGCGGCCTCGGCGGCCCACCGCTCGCGCACGGGGAAGAACTCCTTGCTGCGCAGGGTGTCGGGCAGGCCGAGCACGGGCTGCAGCTCCTCCAGGGCGCGCAGCTCCTCCTCCAGCAGGATCGGCCAGGCCCCCACCTCGCCCTCCGCCAGGCCCATGGCCGGCTCCGCCGCCTTCATCGCCTCCAGGTGGAAGCTCAGCCAGCGGTGGTGCGACTTCTCGCGGATGGTCTTCTTCTGGGCGGCGCGGCCGCTGAGCCGCTTGGGCAGGGCCGCCTCAGCCTTGCGCAGGAAGGCCCGCTCATCGGGCTCCAGGTTGATCGCCCCCCAGCGCTGGCGGTACTCCCAGAGCTCCTCGTAGTGGCGCACCTGGTCGGCGGGCCAGCCGAGCTCCTTGAGCTCCTCGCCCCTGCTTTCCTCGACCTTGAGCACGTGCAGCCCGCTCCCGCTGGTGTTCTGAGCGCAGAGTAGCGGTGGGCTGGAGCGCCGCTCAGCCGGTGGGGCCCGGCTGGCCCAGGCGCCAGCTCAGCTCGAGCAGCACCCTGTCGGCCAGCAGGCGGTCGATCCGGCCCAGCTCGGCGATCGCCCGGCCCCGCCGCTGGGCAGGCATCGTCTGCAGGTCGGCCAGGGCCATCTCCAGACAGACGCGATCCACCTCCTTCACCCGGGTTCCGTGCCACTGCGGCGATCGAAGCGTCCGGCCCCTGACCCCGCCAGAGGGCTGGGCCAGTGCAGCAGGCGAACCTGCGGTGCTTGCCACCTAGCCTGGGCTGTGTGCGCCCGCCCCGGTGGCCCTGATCCCTCCGCGCCTGCCGTTCCTGCTGGCCGCCACCCTGGCGCTGGCGCCGGCCGCATCCCTCGCCCCTGCCGCAGCTGCCCCTGCCGTAGCTGCCCCGGCCGCTGCCCCCGCTGCTCCAGCCGCTGCTCCGCTGGCGGTGCTGCAGGAGCGCCAGCTCGATGGCCGCAGCCCCGCCCAGCCCTTCAGCCTGCGCAGCGGCCCCCTGGAGGCGCGCCTGCGGATCGTGCGGCGCGTGCCCGCCGAAGGGCTGGTGGCCAGCCGGCCCGAGGTGGAGGTGCGCCTGGCCGGACGGACCGTGGGCACCCTGGTGGGCAACGAGCTGCTGCGCCCCGAGGGGCCCGTGGCGGTGCTGCAGATCGTGGAGCTCGATCCGGCCAACCCCTGGCCCGAGGTGCTGCTCTCCTCCTTCAGCGGCGGCGCCCACTGCTGCAACGACACCGCCGTGCTCAGCAGCGAGCCCGACGGCCGCCGCTGGCGCCAGGTGAGCCTGGGGCCCTTCAACGGCATCAGCCGCGGCGCCAGCGATCCCCTCGGCAGCGGCCGGGCCGTGCTGGTGGAGGCCGACAACCGCTTTCTCTACCGCTTCGCCAGCTATGCCGGAAGCGCCGCCCCCGTGCAGATCTGGCGGCTGGAGGGCGATCGCTTCGTGGATGTGAGCGGCGAACCGGCCTGGCTGCCGCTGCACCGGCGGCGGCTGGCGGAGATGGCCGGCTGGTTCCGCGGGCCCACACCGCCGGAGCCCAATGGATTCCTGGCGGCCTACGTGGCCACCAAGGCCCGCCTGGGCGAGTTCGCCGATGGCTGGCAGCGGATGCTGCTCCGCCACGACCGCCGCTCCGACTGGGGCCTGAGCAGCTGCCCCGGCGGCTACGACAGCACGGGCCGCTGCCGCGGCGGTGAGCAGCTCGATCCCGACTTCCCCACGGCCCTGCGCCGCTTCCTGCGCGCCAGCGGCTACCCGGTGCCGGCGGCGCCCTGAGCGATCCGCTGCAGCCGCCGCTCCAGCAGCAGCAGCCCCAGCACCGTCGTCACCGCCACCATCAGCACGAGGGCGGAGAAGGTGGTGGCATCGATCACCCCTTCCGCCAGGGCGGTGGTGGCGAACACCAGACCCGGCAGGCCCCGCGGCACCAGCCCCAGCACCACCACCCAGGGATCCACCCCATCGGCCTTGTCGCGCCGGCCGATGCCGAGGGCGCACACCAGCTTGGCCAGCACACCCAGGGCCACCAGCACCAGGGCCAGCTGCCAGGCGTCCGGTCGCAGCAGGGTGGAGGCCTGCAGGCGCATGCCCACGCTGATGAAGTACAGCGGCAGGAACACCTCCGAGAGCAGGCTCAGCAGCTGGCGCACCTCCGCGGCCGGCGTGCTCAGCCGGGCCACCAGCACGCCGGCCCACAGCGCCCCCAGCAGGCTGGTGAGGCCGCTGGCCTCGCCGATCCAGGCCCAGCCCACCAGCAGCAGCAGGATGGCGAGTGGATCCTGGGGGGCCAGCCGGCCCCGCGCCGCCAGCCAGCGGGCCAGCAGCAGGCTGCCGCCGGCCGCCGCCAGGGCCGCCACGGCCGGCAGGGCGCCGGCGCCGGCCGGCCCGAGGCTGTGGCCGGCCCTGAGGCTGGCCAGGGAGAGCAGGGCGATGGCCGGCAGGTCGTCGAGCACCGAAACGCCCACCAGCAGCCGGCCGGAGGGGGTGTCGAGGGCCCGGCGCTGGGAGAGCACCTGCAGGGTCACGCCCGTGCCGGTGGCGCTCAGCACCGCCAGGCAGAGCAGCGTGGCCGGCTCATCCAGCTGGAAGCCGTGGCGGAGCGGCAGCCAGGCCAGCAGCGGCGCCAGCACCCCCAGCAGCACCAGCCGCAGAATCGTGCTGGCCCGGGAGCGCAGCAGATCGCCGCGCACCTCCAGGCCCACCTGGAAGAAGAGGGTGAGCACCCCCAGCTCGGTGAGGCCGCTCAGCGGGGCGATGGCGCTGTGGGGCAACACCGTGTTGCCCAGCAGGAAGCCCACCAGCAGCTCGATCACGATGGCGGGCACCGCCCAGCGGGCCAGCCGTCCCGTCGCCAGCCGCGCCCAGAGCAGGCCTGTGAGCAGGATCAGCAGGGTGCTCAGCATCGCTCGGCTGCCGCGCTGAGGGCGCAGGGCCGCTGGGCCTCGCCGCCGCGACGCATTAGCTCCTCCAGCTGGCTCACCGGCAGCGGCGGGGCAAACAGGTATCCCTGGAACCTGGCGCAACCGAGCTGCCGCAGCAGCGCCAGCTGCTCGGCCGTCTCCACACCCTCCGCCACGGTGCTGAGGCCGAGCTGGCCCGCCATGGCCACGGTGGCCCCCACCAGGCTGCGCCCCGTTCCCTGCCGCTCCATCTCCTGCACGAAGCAGCGGTCGATCTTGAGGGTGTGCAGCGGCAGCTGGTGCAGCATCCCGAGGGAGGAGTAGCCCGTGCCGAAATCATCGATCGCCAGCTGGTAGCCCCGGGCCGCCAGCGCCTCCAGCTGGCGCTTCACCGGGCCTACTTCGCCCTGGATGCCGCTTTCGGTGAGCTCAAACTCCACCGCGCCCGGCTCCACCCCGTGGCACTGGCTGGCCTCGTCGATCAGCTCCAGCAGCTGCCCCTCCGTGCCGAACTGGCGCGGCGACAGGTTGAGGGCCAGCTGCGGCAACCGCAGGCCCCGCCGCCGCCATTCCGCCAGCTGGCGGAAGGCCTCCTGCACCACCCAGGCCCCGATCCCCACGATCAGGCCGCTGGTCTCGGCCAGTGGAATGAAGCTCGCCGGCGGAATGCTCTCCCCCCGGTTGTTGCGCCAGCGCAGCAGCGCCTCGGCGCCCATCAGCAGCCCCTCGCCGTTCACCTGGGGCTGGTAGTGGAGCTGCAGCTGGTGGCGATCGATGGCCCGGGCCAGCTCCTGCTCCATCTCCAGCCGCTCCAGGATGCGCCGGCTCAGTTGGCTGCCGTACACCTCCAGCTGCTGCCGGCCCCGCTGCTTGGCACTGGTGAGGGCCGTGTTGGCGCACTGCACCAGTTCGCTGGGATCGCCGCTGTGCAGCGGGCCCACGCTCACCCCCACCGACACCGGCGCATGCACCCGGATCTGGGGCTCGAGCCGGTGCACGGTCCCCAGCAGCTGCTGCAGCTCCTGCGCCAGGGCGCGGGCCTCCCCCACCGACTGAATGCCGCCGCGCACCACCAGGAACTCATCGCTGCCGATGCGGCCGGCCAGGTCGCCCGGCGCCAGGGCCAGGCTGAGCCGGTCGGCCAGGGTGGTGAGCAGGCGGTTGCCCACGCCCATGCCGAAGCTTTCGTTGATCGCCTGGAAGCCGTCCACGTCGATGTCGAGCACCGCCACCAGGTAGGGCTGCGGCCGCTCCCGCAGCAGCTGGGCGATCCGGCGGATGCAGGCGGGCCGGTTCGGCAGCCCGGTGAGATCGTCGTGGTGGCTGGAGTGCTCGAGCTCCCGCCGCAGTGATTCCAGGTCGCCCAGTTCCTGCACGGTGCCGTGGCTCAGCAGCGGCCTGCCTTCGCCATCGCAGCGGCTCTCGCCCCGTTCCAGCAGCTGTGCGGTCCCCACTCCGGTGGTGATCCGGTAGTGCACCTCCCAGGCCTCCCCCCGCCGCTGGGCCTGCAGGGTCGCCGCCTCCACCCGGTCGCGGTCGAGTGGGTGCACGAGCTGGCGCATGGCCGCCAGGGTGGTGGGCCAGCGCTCGGCGGGCAGGCGGAAGATCTCCCCCATCTCCTGCGACCACTCCAGCCGCTCCGGCCGGTGGCGGTAATCCCAGCTGCCGATGCGCCCCAGCCGTTGCACCTCGGCGAGCAGCAGGCGGTTCTGCTGCAGCTCCCTGCTCAGCCGCTGCAGCAGCGCCCCCTGGCGCACGCTCAGCAGCAGCCGGTGGCTTCCATCCAGCTCCACCAGCCGGTAGGCCAGCTCCACCCGCAGCGGCCGGCCGTCGCGGCGGCGCAGCTCCAGGGGCCAGCTGCCCTCCGCTTCCCGCTCCAGGGCGCGGCGGCAGGCCTCCAGCCGCGGCCCCCGCCCCGGACCCGCCAGCAGCCGCAGGGCCCCCATCCCCACCAGCGCGGTGCGGCCCAGCAGCCGGCCGGCTGCTGGGTTCGCCGCCTGCACCACCCCGCGGTCCGGATCGAGCACCGCCAGGCCGCCATCGGCCAGATCCAGCAGAGCGCCAAGAAGGGCGGATTCAGTCACCGCGCCACCGGGAACCTGCAACTGTCGTCCAAGAGCCTGTGCTCAGCCTATGCAGAACCCGCATGGTCAGCCCTCGCCCAGCACCATCACCCGGTCGCGCCCCTGCTGCTTGGCCCGATAGAGCGCCCGGTCGGCGCGGTTGAGCAGGGTCTCGCCGTCGTCGGGGGCGTCCCGCAGGGCCGTCACCCCCAGGCTCAGGGTCACCGCCAGGGAGTGGCCGCCGAAGGGCACGCGCAGCGCCGCGATCGAACCGCGCAGCTCCTCCGCCAGCGACTCCGCCGCCTCCAGCGGACAGCCGGGCAGCAGCAGGGTGAACTCCTCGCCCCCGCTGCGGCAGAGGCAGTCACCGCTGCGCAGCCGCCGCCGCAGGCTGGCGCAGATCCCCTGCAGCACCAGGTCGCCCGCCGGGTGGCCATGGCCGTCGTTGATCCGCTTGAAGTGGTCCACATCGAGGGCGACGCAGGCCAGCGGAGTGCCCTGCCGGCGGCTGCGGCGGATCTCCTCCTCGAGCCTGCGGTAGAGCTCGCGCCGGTTCCAGCAGCCGGTGAGCGGATCGGTGGTGCTGAGCTTGAGCAGCTCCTGCCGCGAGGTCTTCAGGGCGAGGTTGGAGCGTCGCAGCGCCCGGGTGAGGCTGTTCACCCGCACGATGCGGTTGTTGAGCATCCGCACCAGGGCATCGAGTTCCACGATCCGGGAGCCGGAGAGCAGCGAGATCTCCCCCTCCCGGGCCGACGTGCCCCCATCGCGCCTCACCACCTGCCTGAATTCCCGGGCCAGGGCCCGCCCCAGCAGCTCGGCAAGGAAAGCGCCCGCCACCACGATGGCGCCCACCAGCTTCAGCCAGTGGCTGCTCTGCAGCTGCATCTCCCTCACGATCTCCCGGGCCGGCTCCACCACCTCCACCCGCACGGCGGCTGGGCCGCTGCCCAGCCGGCGTTCGTGCATCCAGTAGCCGTTCACCCAGCGCTTGAGCAGGGGCAGCGGCTGGCGGGGGATGCGCAGGGCCAGGGCGCCCTGGGGGTCGCGGCGGTCGATGCCCTTCTGGAATTCCTGGTCGAGCCGCTGGAACAGGCCGGCATCGGAGCTGAACCGCAGCCGGCCCGGGCCGCTGCGGCGGAAGGCGATCCGCTCCTGGCCGCCGGCCAGGCTGCGGGCCAGCGAGGGCAGCTCCCTCACGTTGGCCAGGGCGGCGCGCTCGCCGATCAGCATCAACTTCTCGAGCTGGCCGTGCTCGGTGGCCCGCTGCAGTTGCCGCGATGTGATCGCGATCGTGCCCAGGCTCGGGATCACGATGGCCATCAGGATGCCGGCGAAGCTCACCCCCCGGATCGACACCCCGCGGCCGGGGGTGGCCAGCTCCACCAGAAGGTAGAGCGCCGAGGCGATGGCGGTGTTCACCACCCCGTTCACCGCCTGCTTGATGGCGGCCACCTCCACGTTGCTGGCCTCCATGCCCATCACCCGGCCGTAGAGCAGCAGCACCAGCGGCACCCCCAGCACCAGCCAGTAGAGGATGTCCGCCAGGATCAGCCGGCCGTTGTCGCGCTCGGATTCGGGCGTGCGCTGCAGCCAGGCATCCAGCCAGATGAGCTCGGCCACGAAGATCAGCACGGCCCAGGGGTGGCCCCACAGCCGGATCGTCACCAGGCTGGCCAGGCCCCCCGGCAGCAGGCCCCAGTGGCCGAAGAGCAGCAGGGCGAGCACGCCGAACACCGAGCCCGCCAGCACGTGGATGCCGAAGAACAGGGGCAGGTTGATCAGGTTGCCCGCCACGGCCAGGCCGGCGAGCAGGGCAAGGAGCGCCGCTCGCCGGAGGTGCCGCATCGGTGCCTGGGGTGTGGGCCCGTTCTAGGGGCGCCGCACCGCGCTGTCACTCACCAGGGCAGCAGGCTGCGGCCGGCCCCCACGCTGCAGCCCATCTGCTGGCCCAGCAGCGCCCCCAGCGGCACCGCCCAGGAGCGGCCGTCCTGCCGGGAGGCGGCGTAGCCCAGGCCGCCGCCCATGATCCCGCCCACGAGGCGGCCCACGTTGCAGCGCTGAGCCACCTGGGCCTCCAGCATGGCGGGGTCCTGTGGCGGCAGGTTGCCCCCGGGCGCCGCGCTGCGGTACCCATCGGCGTAGCGGTCGCCATCGCTGGTGCGATCGCCGTAGGCGTAGGGGTCGACCACGCGGCGGTTGTTGCGCCCGATCGGGGGCGGGCTCTGGCGCAGCGGCGCCGGCGGGTAGGCGCCGCCGTAGCCGGGGCCGTAGGCCGTGCGGCCGGGCAGCGGTGCCGCCGCCGGGGCATTCCAGGAGTAGGGCGTGGCCAGGGCGGCCATCGGGGCCGCCAGCAGGGCCACGCTGCCGGTGAGGCCGAGGCGGCGCAGGAGGGGGGTGGTCATCGGATCGAGGGGGTGTGGGGAGGCTCCCGGGGGAGCTGCACTCACTTCACCGCCGGACTGTGACCAGCCTGTGACTGGCGCGGGGCCGAACTCTGACCGGATGCGTCCGCAGGCCCCCTGTGGGCGGATTCCGCGGCCGTTGCCAGCCTGGAGATCAGCGCGGGAGAGGTCGATGAGCTGGGGCGAACTGCATCGCCTGGTGGAGGAGGCAGAGGCCGACGCGGCCCTGGGCCGCGCCCTGCGCCACTGCCGTTCCCGCGATGAACTGGTGCTGGCGGCACGGCGGCTGGGCTATGCCATCACCCGGGCCGACCTCCACCGGGCCCGCCAGCTCGACCAGCAGGCGGCCGGTGCCTGCCAGGCTGGTGCGGCCGCCGCCGCCCCCCATGGCCCCTCGATCCCGTTCCCGCAGCAGCGCCGCGGAGCCTGATTCCCGGCGCGACTTCACCCTGCGGCTCCAGATCCTCGGGGCCGTGTTCGTGCCCCTGCTCCTGCTGGGCGGCTGGCTGGCCTCGAAGGGATTCTTCAGCGCACCCTGATCTGGGGGGGGCTGCGCCGTCGCGGCGTTCGGGCTTCAGCGCAGCAGCCGGCCCAGGCTCACCCCGGCCGCGTGGGCGGCTTCGTGCAGCCGGCCCTGCTGCCGGCTGTCGAGGCCATCCCAGACGGCGTGGAACAGGTCGAGGGAGGCCTTGCCCAGGCACACCACGCCCAGCACGCCGAGCGGAGCGGCCAGGGAGGGGAGCAGCAGAAGCAGCAACCCGAGGGGCAGGCTCACCGCCAGGCCCTCCCGGGCCGCCAGCGCCACCGCACCGGCGATCAGCAGCAGCTGGCGCGGCCGATCGATCAGGCCGCGGCGCACCAGCGCCTCGCTGCGCAGGCCGGTGAGGAGCACCTGATACGCCACGAACACAGCCACCCCGCCCAGGGTGGAGGCGGCCAGGCTGCGCCCGCCGCCGCCGCCGCGGACGGGCAGCCGCGCCAGCGCCGCCAGGGGGATGGCTTCGAGGCCGATGGCCGGCATCCGCAGAGGATTGCGCTCCCGTGCCATCGCGGCGTGGACGTCTGAATTGTGCTGAATCTTCGCGTGAGCGAGGCCTCTGCGGCCAGGCGGATTGCCGGTGGTGCCGCCATCGCCTAGATGGAGGGCGCTTAACATCACCCGAGTTTCGGTAGGGGATGGGCGACACGCCCCGGCTCCACCCGATCAGGGACCTTCACATGCCGGCCCCCCCCACCACCTCCGCCTCCCCCCTGCGCCCCCGTGCGGTGCCCTGGACGGTCTGCGCCCGGCTCGGCTCCCGCTTCGGCCTGGCCCTGGTGCTGGCGGCCCTTGCCGGCTGCAACCCGATCAACAACCCTCTCTGGCCGTCAATCGAGCCGGTGACGCGCCAGCCCGACGGCTCCCTGGCCCCGGTCAATCCCGAGAGATCCGCCGGTGCCTCCCAGCCGATACTGCCCGGCAATTTCTGGGAGCTGGCCGGTGGGCTCGGCCTGATCCTGGGCTGTGGTGGTCTGGGGGTGTTTCTCTGGAAGGGCTCCAGGGTTCAGCGCCGGGTCGACGCCCTGCAGACCTCCGCCGAGAGCCTGGCCCGCCGCCGTGAGATCGGCACGGCTGATCTCCTGCAGCTCTCGCGCAAGGTCAACGATCTCAACCAGCAGGTGAGCACCCTCAAGGCCGAGCTGTCCACCCGGCCCGCCCCGGCTGCCCTGGCCGCGCCCGCCGCAGTGGCCGTTCCGGCGCCCGCCTCGCCACCTCCTCTGTCTCCATCTCCCCCGTCGCCACCTCCACGGCCTGCGCAGGCCCAGGTCCCTGCCGGGCAAGCGGACAGTGCGGCGCAGCAGGCCCGCCCCGTTTCCTTCTCCATCCCCGCTCCCGAACCGGGGCGTCCGCAGGCCCCCCAGCCCAGCCAGAAGCCTGTTCTGGTGCCGGCCCTTGAGCTGCTCCGCCAGGCCGCCGAAGAACCGGTCGCTGCGCCACCCTCCCTACCAACGCCAACGCCAGCAACCCGGCCTCCCTCCCGGCCCCAGGCCCCCCCAGCGCAGGCGCCTGCTCCCGCTCCAGAGGCGGCCGCCCCCCTGGCCGGCGGTGACGGCCCCGTCACCCTGGGCGATTTGGTTGATGCCCTGAACGGCCGGGGCACCCGCCAGATCGAGGGCATCACCTTCGCTGAACTCGACACCGTGGCCTTTCCCGGCGCGGAGGAGATCGGCCGGCCCGATGCCCCGCGGCTCGGGCTGGTGAGCAACGGAGGCCGCTTCCTGATGGTGCTCCTTGACGACGATGCCTGGCTCTTCCCGGCGGTGACCACCCTGGAAGCCTTCAGCCAGGATCCCTCCGCCCCCGGGATCTATCGCTTCGAGCCCGCCGGCGTGGACCATGCCGAACTGAAGCGCCCGGCTCTGCTGCGCGAGGTGGGTGGGCTCTGGGAAGTCACCGAGCCGGGCACCATTCTCCTGCCGGTCGCCTGAGCCGGGCTCCGGATTGCCCGGCTTGAACAGCTTGAACAGCTTGAACAGCTTGAACGGGGTGAAGCCTCTTCGAGCGAATCGAACGTTCGCCATAGAGTCAGCCGAAAATTGAGGACTGGTGAGCGTGATCTCGGGAGCGGAAGGTCAGGATCGGGAGCGCGAGTCGCTGGCCCGGCTCCTGGAGTGCTCAGCCTGGTGTCTCTTTCTGGTGTTCATCACCGCGATGCTGGCCGGGCTGATTCCTCCCCGGCTGCTTGATCCGGCCTGGCAGCTGCGCTTCGCCGGCCTCGCGGTGAACAACGGCTCGATCCCCCTGGTGGGTTTTCTGCTGATGGCCCTGGCCAGCGCCATCGCCCCGGCCAATGGTGCGCTGCGCAGCCGCCGCGATCGGGTGCGCCAATGGGGCCTGGCTGCGGCGCTTGGCTTCCTGCTGCTCATGCCCCTGCAGGCGTTCGCCGCCTGGCGCGCCTACGGCAACGCCACCTTCGCCCAGGGCCGCCAGCTGCAGGCGGCCGAGCGCAAGTTCGTGGAACTGCGCCAGGCGATCCTCTCCGCCGGCAGCTCCGAGGATCTGCAGGTCCGCTTCCAGCGGCTGCAGGGCCCGCCCCTCAACCCGGCCGACCTGGGTCAGCCCCTGCCCCAGTTGCGGCGCCAGCTGCTGGCCAGCCTGGAGGCCGCCCAGACCCGGGTGCGGGATCAGCTCGGTGGCCCCCCCGCCGAGCGGGTGTGGCTGCTGATCCAGGACAGCGTGCGCGTGGTGCTCACCGCCCTGGGCTACGGCGTGGCCTTCGCCGCCGGCTCCTACCTCCCCGGTCGCCCGGAGCCGCTGCTCGACAGCTGGAGCCGGCTGCTGCAGGATCGGCGCAACCGGCGCCTGGCCGCCAGGCGCCAGCGTGAGGCCACAGCCGCCACGGCCGCCCCTCCCCGCAAGGACCTCTGGAAACCGCGCCGCGCCCCCGGCCAGAAGGCCCCCGGCTGGTTTGAGTCCCTCTTCGGTCCGAAGCAGGGGCCGCCCCGGTCGGCCATGCCGCGTCCGCGCCGCAACCCCAGCCGCAGGCGCGGCGAGACGCAGGAGTACTGGCGCCAGATGGCGGCCGAAGACCCCAGCCGTGACCAGCTGCCACGCAGCGACCGCTCCGGCGAGGGGCGCCGGAGCCACGACGACACCCCCTCCCGGGAGCACTGAGGCGCCATGGCAGTGGCACCGGCCGCCTCGCTCACCCCGCCGCTCGTGCTCAGCATCGGGGGCAGCGATTCCGGTGGTGGCGCCGGCATCCAGGCCGATCTCAAGACCTTCAGCGCCCTGCGTGTGCACGGCTGCTCGGCCCTCACCTGCGTCACCGCCCAGAACACTTGCGGCGTGGAGCGGGTGGACGCCCTGCCCGCTGCCGCGCTGCGGGCCCAGGTGGAGGCCGTCTGCCGCGATCTGCCGCCGCGGGCCCTCAAGACCGGCATGCTGCTCAACCGCGAGCTCATCCTCACCACCGCGGCCCTGGTGGCGCCGCTGAGCGCCCTGCGGGTGGTGGATCCGGTGATGGTGTCGCGCCGGGGGGCCGTGTTGCTGGAACCTGAGGCGATCGAGGCTCTGCGCGCCGAACTGCTCCCCCTGGCCGACCTGATCACCCCCAACCTGCACGAGGCCCGCCTGCTCACGGGCCTGGAGATTCCCAGCGCCGAGGCGATGCTGCCTGCCCTGGAGCGCCTGGTGGCGCTGGGGCCGCGGGCGGTGCTGCTCAAGGGAGGCGGCCTGGCCGAGGGCCGCGGCACCGATCTGCTCTGGCACGACGGCGAGGTGCACTGGCTGCGCGGCGCCACGGTGGACACGCCCCACAGCCACGGCAGCGGCTGCACCCTCGCGGCCGCGATCGTGGCCGGCCTCGCCCATGGCCAGGCCCTGCCGGAGGCGGTGTGCAGCGCCAAGCGCTACGTGGAAGGGGGCCTGCGGCACTCCCTGGCGGTGGGGCAGGGGCAGGGGCCCCTCTGCCACTGGCACCCGCTGCTGAGCCAGGATCCGCCGGCCTGAGCCGATCAGCGCACCACCAGCACCGGGCAGGGGGCCCGCAGCAGCACCCGCTGGGTCTCGCTGCCCAGCAGCAGGCCGCCCAGGCCCCGGCGCCCGTGGGAGGCCATCACGATCAGATCGCAGCCCAGCCGGCCGGCGGCCTCCAGGATCGCCTGGTGCGCCGGTGTGCCCTGCACCTGCTCGGTGGCGGCGCTCACCCCCACCGCCGCCGCCGCGGCCAGGGCCTCCGCCAGGATCCGCTCGCTCTCCTGGCGGGAGGCCTGCAACAGCCATTCCACGGTGCGGCTGTCGAGCGCGTCGCCCATGCCCACCAGGGGCAGGGCCAGGGTCTCCTGGGCGTGCAGCACGGTGAGCCGGGCCCCCAGGCGGGCGGCCAGGCTGGCCGCCTCGGTCACGGCGCGTTGCGACAGCTCCGTGCCGTCACTGGGGGCGAGCAGATGGGTGTAGGGCATGGGGGAGAGGCCACTCCCTCCAGTGTGGGTGCGTTGGCCGCGCTCAGCTGGCCTCGCCCTCCCCGAGCCAGCCGGCCAGGTGGGCGGCGGCGCGGGACCGCACCAGGGCCCGCGCCGCCGGCAGGGCCGGCTCCAGCCGCAGCGAGCTGAAGGGGGGCAGGGCCCGGCTGCGCAGCCAGGCGCCCCAGCGGAATTCGTGGAAGGGGATCAGCGGGGCGGCGGCGATCCACTTCTCCTTCTTGAGTTTCCACACCAGGCTGCGGTAGGGGTCGTCCTGCAGGCCGAGCAGGCTGCTGGGCAGGGCCGTGGGGGCCAGGGGGCCCTGGCCGCGGCCATCGTGCAGGTAGAGCCAGCCGCGCTGCCCCAGCTCGGCCAGCACCACGGCGCGGTCGCTGCTCTGCACCTCATGCACCACGTAGCCGTAGGCGCGGGCGCCGGGATCGATCTCGATCAGGCCCCGCAGGCGGTGGTGGCGGTCCACCATCCACAGCCCGCCTGAGCCGCTGCGCACCAGCGGCACCGGCTTGCGCCGCAGGTAGGCCAGCCGTTCTGCCGCCGATTCCTCGGAGAAGTCGACCTGGCGGCTGCGCACCTCGGCCAGGCCCACGCACATCTGGGTGGGCTGCAGCTCCGCCAGGGCCACCTCGAGGAGCGGGGTGCCGCCATCGGGCGCGGGCAGGGGCTCGTAGGCGGGCAGGCGCAGGCTCATCGGGGCCGCTCGGGTGGCGGCCATCCTTGCGCGCTTCCGGCCTGGGCGCACGGGCTTGGGCCAGGGAGACGGGGCGCTGGCGCGCCGCCTGCGGGCATAGGGTCGGCTCACGTGCCCACGGCCATGCCTTCCCCCAGCCCCTCCACCCCTGCGGCCCCCCTGCCGCTGCGCACCGACCACGGCCCGCTCGGGGTGCTCGTGTGTGGCCATGGCAGCCGCAACCGCCTCGCCGTGGCGGAGTTTGCCGCCCTGGCTGAGCAGCTGCAGCAAAGGCTGGCGCCGGTGCCGGTGGAGCACGGCTACCTGGAGTTCGCCCGGCCGATCCTGCGCGATGGGCTGGAGGCCCTGCGCCAGCGGGGTGTGCGCCATGTGCTCGCCGTGCCGGCGATGTTGTTCGCCGCTGGCCACGCCAAGAACGACATCCCCTCGGTGCTCAACACCTGGGCCGCCGAAACGGGCCTGCGCGTCGACTATGGCCGCGAGCTGGGGGTGGACCGGCTGATGATTCAGGCCGCCGCCGCCCGCATCCAGGCCACGATCGCGGCCGCGGATGCCGCCGCCGAGGCCGCCGGCGGGGCGGCGGTGCCCCTCAGCGAGACGCTGCTGGTGGTGGTGGGTCGCGGCTCCTCCGATCCCGATGCCAACAGCAACGTGGCCAAGGTCACGCGGATGCTGGTGGAGGGCTTCGGCTTCGGCTGGGGCGAGACCCTCTACTCCGGCGTCACCTTTCCGCTGGTGGAACCCGGCCTGCGCCAGGCGGTGAAGCTGGGCCACCGGCGCGTGGTGGTGTTTCCCTATTTCCTGTTCTCCGGTGTGCTGGTGAGCCGGATCGTGCAGCACAGCGAGCGGGTGGCGGCGGACCACCCCGATGTGGAGTTCCTGCAGGCCTCCTATCTGGGCGATCACCCGCTCGTGCTCGACACCTTCGCCGAGCGGGTGGAGGAGATCCTGCGCGGCGACACGCAGATGAACTGCTCCCTCTGCAAGTACCGCGCCCAGGTGCTCGGCTTCGAGAGCGAGGTGGGCGCCCCGCAGCACAGCCACCACCACCACGTGGAGGGCCTGGTGGAGAGCTGCACCCTCTGCGAGCGGGAATGCACCGGCGCCTGCCAGCCCGATGGCGTGCCGATTCCCCTCGGCCACCACGCCCATGGCCACGATCAGGCCCACGACCACGCCCACGACCACGACCACGGGCATGCCCACGACCACGGCCATCAGCACAGCCACGAGCCCGCCCAGGAGCATCACCACCACGCTCCCTACCCCCACGCCGACCACCCCCTCGGGCCGCGCACCCTGCGCGGCCCGAGCGAGCCTGGCCAGGGGGCCTGATCCGCATCCAGCGCCGCCTGGGCGGCTGCCTCACCGGTCTCGCCAGGCTGCAAGGGGTGGTGCATCAGCAACCCTGATGCATGGGAGATTTCCCCAGTTCCGCCTGGTTTTCCACCGGGATGGACAGGTTTTTCCACAGATTCCGGCCCGGATCGGCCGCTGGCTGGCGAAGGCTGGGGAAAGTGAGGATTGCTCCACGGCGCCCTTGACAAGTGCCGCGGCCTCGTTCAACGGCGGCCTCCTTCGCCGGGCTGCCCCGCTGCAACCCTGTGCCTGCCTGCCGTCTCAGGCCTGAGGCGGGATGGCTTCGGCCTTGTGACTTCGTTTTGACGCGCCCCCTCCGGTGTGGCGTACTGGGCCTCCCGACGCCCCGCGAGCCGCATGCAGCCCCTCCAGCCCCAGTCCGTCCTCCCCGACACGATCTCGCTGGAGGCGGAGGTGCCGGATGTGCTGTTCGAGGGGATGCGCGAGTTCCTGCGCCGCCATCCGGGCTGGGATCAGTACAGCGTCATCCAGTCGGCCCTCGCCAGCTTCCTGTACCAGCACGGCAGCGAGGAGCGCTGCGTGGCCGACCACTACCTCGATGGGCTCTTCCGCCGGCCCTGAGGGCTGCCAAGAAAAAAGCGAGGGTGCCAACCCTCGCCTGGTGTTTTCTCCCTTGCCCGACCCTTGAAGGTCGCCCAATCATTGTGCGCAGGCCGGCGGCGGCGGACTGTGGTGATCGACACCGCTTCAGCCCGGCGGTGAGGGCTCCCTGACCGAGGCCCCCCCGGCCACCGCGGCCGCGCAGGCCCGCCAGGTGAGCGCCATCGAGGTGAGGGTGGGGCTCTGCCAGCCGGCGCTGGGCCAGCAGGCGCCGTCGGTCACCAGCACGTTGGCGGCTCCCCAGCAGCGGTTCCAGGGGTCGAGCACCCCCTCCTCCGGCCGGGCCGCCATGCGGGCGCCGCCCAGCTCGTGGATGTAGTAGCCGGGGGGGGCCGCTTCGGGCCGCAGCGCCACGCCGCGGCGCAGCAGCGGTTCCACCAGCGGCAGCACGAACAGCTCCTCGAAGGGCAGCAGGCGTCCGCCGGCGGCCCGCACCACCTGCTCCATGCGCCGGTGCATGTGGGCCACCATCGCCTCCTCGTTGGCGCCCCAGCGGCAGCGGATGTGGGGAATCGGGATGCCCCAGGCATCCACCCGGCCGGTGTCGAGGGTCACCCGGTTGTCGGGATCGGGCAGCACCTCGCCGTGGCCGATCAGGAACCCCGCGGCTTCGCCGCGCCGCCGCTGCAGCGCCGCCGGCGGATCAAAGCGCTGCACGGCGCTCCAGAGGCCGTAGCCGCGCAGGAAGCCGGGGGCGTCGTCGGCGCTGCCGTCGCCCAGGTTGAGGGTGTTGGGGATGAAGCAGCTGCCGGCGCCGGAGAGCTCCGCCGGCTCCGCCGGGGCCTCCACGCCGGGCAGGCTGAAGAAGCGGCTGCTGGAGATGTGATCGATCAGGTGGCGGCCGAGGCTGCCGGAGGGATCCACCAGCCCGCCGCGCCGCTGCTCCTCGCTGGAGTGCAGCAGGATCCGAACGCTCTCGATCGTGGAGGCGCAGAGCACCACGAGATCGGCCCGCACCAGCTCCCGGGCGCCGCTGCGGCCATCCACCACCACCACGCCCTCGGCCCGCTCGCCGCCGGCGGCCATCTGCAGGTGGCTCACCACCATCTCGCTGCGCAGCTGCAGCCGGCCCGTGGCCCGGGCCCGCGCCAGGGTCACCCCCGGGCTGCTGGAGTTCGGCCAGGCGGCCCCCCGGCCGGGCCGGTGCTGGGCGAAGCCCCGCGAGTGGATCAGCGGCAGTCCCAGCTCCCGCCGGATCGCCTCGCCCAGGTGCCGCTCCCCGGGGGTGAAGGGCAGCGGTGGCAGGGTGTGGCCGTCGGGCAGCTGGGGCAGGCCGTCGGCGGCGCCATGCACCCCCAGCAGCCGCTCCAGCCGCTCGTAGTAGGGGGCCAGATCGGCCAGGCCGATGGGCCAGATGGGGCCGTGACCGTCCCGTTCGGCGGCCCGGAACTCGTGATCCGAGAGCCGCAGGGTGATGCCTCCCCAGGTGAGGCTGCGGCCGCCCACCTGGCGGCCGCGGCTCCAGAGGTAGGGGGCGTCGTCGGGGGTGGCGTAGGGATTACGCCGCTCGTCGACGTAGAGGTCGGGGTTCTGCTTCCACCAGCCTGGATGCTGGGCCTGGAGCCGCTGCCGCCCGCTGGCCAGGTTGGCCAAGCGGCGCAGGCTGGCCTTCGGTTCGCCGCAGTACACCTGCTCCGGGCTGAGTTCGGGGCCGGCCTCCAGCAGCAGCACCCGCAGCCCGGCCTCGCAGAGCACCATCGCCGCCACGCCGCCGGTGGCGCCGGCCCCCACCACCACCGCATCGATGGCGGCAGCGGTGGCGGTTCCTGGGGCTGCACCGGTGGCCTGGCTGCTGGGCATCGGAGCGGGACGGGACGCTGCGGCGAGATTGGCACCCCGGCGGGCCGTGGGGATGGGCTGGACGGCTGGCTCCGGCGCGCAACCATGCAAAAACCCCCCATCGCAGGCGATAGGGGGTTTGGAATTGGTGGCGGGGGCGAGATTTGAACTCGCGACCTTCGGGTTATGAGCCCGACGAGCTACCAGGCTGCTCTACCCCGCGACACTGACCCTGGGCTGGCCCGTGGAGGCCTGGGCTTCGGGGCGCCGGTGTGTCGCCGACCACAGAAGAATAGCAGCCTGTCCGGCGCCTGAGGGGGCGCTCAGGGGGCTCAGTCGAAGCGCAGCTCGCCCCGCACCTCCAGGCGCAGATGCGGCGCCGGCGCCAGGAACCCCTGGCCCAGCTCCTCCAGGGTGAGCGGGGTGAGCCAGTCGAGCTGCTCGAGCAGGTGCAGGGCCACGGCGTGCTTGGCCCGGGCGGAGCCGTCCTCCACCTTGATGGCCACCCCGAGGCCCTCGCCCACCCGGCTGAGGCACTGGATGCCCTCGGCTCCCCCTTTGCTCACCACCTGGCCGTGGGCCAGCCGCATCAGGGCGGTGTCGAAGCGGCCCTCGCCCGCCACCAGCTCGGGATGGGTGAGCATCGCCCGGCTGAGCTGCTCGAGATCGGCCTGCTGGCCTGCGCCGAGGTGGGCGTAGAGCAGGGCCATCTGCGCCAGCTGCAGCTGCAGGGTGGGGGCGCCGCAGTCGTCGCGGGCGCTCACCAGCTCCGCCCCGGGCAGCCCGAGCAGCTCGCCCACCCGCTTCAGCACCTCCTGCTGCAGGGGGTGGTCCTTCTGCAGGTAGCTCTCCAGCGGCCAGTGCATCTGCCGGCAGGTGGCGAGGAAGGCCGCATGCTTGCCCGAGCAGTTGTGCTCCAGCGGGCTGCTGCAGCCCTCCGGCACCGGGCACTGCAGCTGGTCGGCCTCGAGTTCGGCGCCCCAGAGCAGCCGGAACGCCTCGCGGGCGTGGCCCGCCGTGCCCGCGTGGGAGGCGCAGGCGATCGCCAGGCCCCGGTCGCCGCAGCCGCACCGTTCCGCCGCGCCGCTGCTCACGAAAGTGGTGGCCTGGAAGGGCTTGAGGGCCGAGCGCACGAAGCTCAGGTGCTGGGGATCGCCGGCCCGCAGCAGCACCCGACCCCGCTGGTCGCACACCACGGCATGCACCCGGTGGCGGGATTCGGCGATGCCGTTGCGCAGCAGCCGCACCTCCAGCGGCGGCACACCGGGGCGGCTGGAGCCCGAGAAGCTCGAGGACAGGCTCATGACGGCAGGCTCAGGACGGGCGGATCAGGGGGTGGGGGAACCACCGCGGCCCCGATCGGCGGCGGTGTTCAGAGAGCCTGACAGAGCCTCGTCCCGGCCAGGAGCAGGCCCGAGCCCCCCAGCAGCAGGCCCGCCGTGGTGGCGATCGCCCGCCCGAGCCGGCGCATCACCGGCGCCAGCTCGTGGCTGGCCACCAGCCGGTCCTGCAGGCGCCAGCTGATCGGCTTCTCCCACACCTGGCCGTCGTACCAGCCGGATTCCTCGTAATCCACCCGCTCCGCCAGCAGCCGGGCCTCCACGTAGCGCCAGCCGAGCCACTGGCGCAGCAGCAGCAGCAGCGGCAGCAGCAGGGCGGCGCTGGCGCCCGCCAGCACCAGCAGCCAGGGGAAGCGCCGCAGCATCAGGCTGCCGCTCGCCACCAGCAGGCAGGGGCCGAGCGCCAGCAGCCAGCTCAGGCCGAGGGCGCGCCCCAGGCCGGCGGCCCCGCCGGTGGGCCAGCGGAAGAACCAGGAGTTGAGCAGCTGGCGGTACTCCTCCAGCGGCCGCTGATCCGGTGGCACCGGGCAGGGGGAATCCTGCGGTGGACGCTCGCCGGTGGTCACGCCGGCGCCTGGGCCACGGGCGCCAGCGGGCTCACGTAGCGCTGCTGCTCGCCATGGCCCCAGAAGGCTTCCAGGTCGTAGTAGCTGCGCTCCTGGGGGGTGAGCACATGCACGAGCAGCTCGCCGTAATCCAGCACCACCCAGCGCCCTTCGGTGACGCCTTCGCGCCGCAGCGGCAGCCGGCCGGCCTCCTCCTCGAGCCGATCCTCCACGGAGCGGGCGATGGCCCGCACCTGCACGTCGCTGAGGCCGCTGCAGATCACGAACCAGTCGGCCAGGGAGGACACCTCATCCACCCGAATCAGGCGGATGTCGACGGCCTTGCGGTCGTCGCAGGCCTCGGCCGCCAGGCGGGCCAGGGCCTCGCTGCTGAGGTCAGCCATAGACGTTCTCGCTGGTGACCGACTGACGGGAGCCCTCCTGCTGGGCCATTTCGGCGCGGGCCTTGCCGGCGCTGCGGCGCAGGGCCTCGAGCCGGTCTTCATAGAAGGCGCGCTTCTTCTTCTTGCGGGTCTGCTCCACCAGCTCCCGCAGGGCGCCGCCGAGGCTCTTGTAGGCGTTGGGCAGGCTGTAGCCGAAGCGGCAGGCGAGGTCGATGGCCCGCTCGTCGGCCTGGATGGCGTCCTGCAGGCGCTTCTCGGAGTTGTTCTTGAGGTAGAGGCGGTAGCCGGCGAAGCCCGAGAGGCCCATCGCCATCAGCAGCAGCAGGCCGTCCTGCACCCAGAGCTCGCCAATGGCGCCGCCCAGGCCGATCGCCAGGGCGGCCATCTCCCAGCCGTCGCGGGGCACCGCATCGTTCTGGATGCGGCCCACCTCATGCCAGAAGAGCAGGTTGCGGTGGTCGAGCGCCAGGGCGTCCCACTTCTCGAGGTCCACCTGGATCTCGATCTCATCGCGGCCGATCTCCTCGAGGGTGATCAGCGGCGGGTCAACCGACGCGGCGGCTTCCACGAACACCCAGCTCTGCATCTCCGGAGGCAGCAGCCCCTTCAGGCGCTGGAGTTCACTCATGTGTGGTCGGCCGAGGTGGTCCCTGTTCACCAGATTAGCGAGAGGCCCCCGCCGCAGGGGCCCCGCCGGCGCAGGGGGTGGGAAGGCCCCGTGAGAGGCTGGACCCGTTTGGCCACTCCCTGCCCATGCCCCGCCGCACGGATCTCAGGCGCATCCTGCTGCTGGGTTCGGGTCCGATCGTGATCGGCCAGGCCTGCGAGTTCGACTACTCCGGCACCCAGGCCTGCAAGGCCCTGCGGGCCGAGGGTTTCGAGGTGGTGCTGGTGAACTCCAACCCGGCCTCGATCATGACCGATCCGGAGCTGGCTGATCGCACCTACATCGAGCCGCTCACGCCGGAGGTGGTGGCGCGGGTGATCGAGGTGGAGCGCCCCGATGCCCTGCTGCCCACCATGGGCGGCCAGACCGCCCTCAACCTGGCGGTGGCCCTGGCCGAGAACGGCACCCTGGATCGCTTCGGGGTGGAGCTGATCGGCGCCAACCTCGAGGCGATCCGCAAGGCCGAGGACCGCCTCCTGTTCAAGGAGGCCATGGGCCGCATCGGCGTGGCGGTGTGTCCCTCGGGCATCGCCAATTCGCTCGAGGAGGCGGAGGCGGTGGGCGAGGCGATCGCCAGCTTCCCGCGCATCATCCGCCCCGCCTTCACCCTGGGCGGATCGGGCGGCGGCATCGCCTACAACCCCGAGGAATACCGGGCCATCTGCAAGAGCGGCCTCGAGGCCAGCCCGGTGAGCCAGATCCTGATCGAGCAGTCGCTGCTGGGCTGGAAGGAGTTCGAGCTCGAGGTGATGCGCGACACCGCCGACAACGTGGTGATCGTGTGCTCGATCGAGAACCTCGATCCGATGGGGGTGCACACGGGCGACTCGATCACCGTGGCCCCCGCCCAGACCCTCACCGACCGGGAGTACCAGCGCCTGCGCGACCAGTCGATCGCCATCATCCGCGAGATCGGCGTCGACACCGGCGGCAGCAACATCCAGTTCGCGATCAACCCCGCCAACGGCGATGTGGTGGTGATCGAGATGAACCCGCGCGTCTCGCGCTCCTCGGCCCTGGCCTCCAAGGCCACCGGCTTCCCGATCGCCAAGATCGCCGCCCGCCTGGCGGTGGGCTACACGCTCGACGAAATCCTCAACGACATCACCGGCAAGACGCCGGCCTGCTTCGAGCCCACCATTGATTACGTGGTCACCAAGGTGCCGCGCTTCGCCTTTGAGAAGTTCCGCGGCAGCCCGGCGGTGCTCACCACGGCGATGAAGTCGGTGGGTGAGGCGATGGCGATCGGCCGCAACTTTGAGGAGTCGTTCCAGAAGGCGATCCGCTCGCTCGAAACCGGCCACGCCGGCTGGGGCTGCGACCGGCCCGATCCCACCCCCGAGCGCTCCGAGCTCGACCGCACCCTGCGCACGCCCTCGCCCGATCGCATCTTTGCGGTGCGCACCGCGATGGTGAACGGCTACAGCGACGCCGACATCCACCGCATCTCCTCGATCGATCCCTGGTTCCTGGCCAAGCTGCGCCGGATCATCGAAGCGGAACAGCGTTGGCTGAAGGGCTCGCGCCTGGAGGATCTCGATGCGGATGCGCTGCTGGCCCTCAAGCAGTTGGGCTTCTCCGACCGTCAGATCGCCTGGGCCACTGGAGCCCAGGAGCTCGCGGTGCGGGCGCAGCGTCAGCGTCTCGGGGTGAATGCGGTGTTCAAAACCGTCGACACCTGCGCCGCGGAATTCGCCTCCACCACGCCGTATCACTACGCCACCTATGAGCGCCCCCTCGAGCGCCTGCGTGACGACGGCACGCTCGAGCTGATCGACCCCGAGAGCGAGGTGCAGCCCGAAACCCGCCGCAAGGTGATGATCCTCGGCGGCGGCCCCAACCGCATCGGCCAGGGCATCGAGTTCGACTACTGCTGCTGCCACGCCTCCTTCGCCCTGCGCGAGGCCGGTTTCGCCACCGTGATGGTGAACAGCAACCCGGAAACGGTCTCCACCGACTACGACACCAGCGACCGCCTCTACTTCGAGCCCCTCACCCTCGAAGACGTGCTCAACGTGATCGAGGTGGAGCGGCCCGAGGGGGTGATCGTGCAGTTCGGCGGCCAGACGCCGCTCAAACTGGCGATTCCCCTGATGCGCTGGCTCGAGAGCCCGGAGGGCCTGGCCAGCGGCAGCCGCATCTGGGGCACCTCGCCGGAATCGATCGACCGGGCCGAGGACCGCGAGCAGTTCGAGGCGATCCTGCGCCAGCTGGAGATTCGCCAGCCCCGCAACGGCCTGGCCCGCAGCGAGGCCGAGGCCCGCGCCGTGGCCGAGCGGGTGGGCTACCCGGTGGTGGTGCGCCCCTCCTACGTGCTGGGCGGCCGGGCCATGGAAGTGGTGTTCGACGAGGCCGAGCTGAACCGCTACATGGTGGAGGCCGTGCAGGTGGAGCCCGACCACCCGGTGCTGATCGACCAGTACCTCGAGAACGCCATCGAGGTGGATGTGGATGCCCTCTGCGACCGGGAGGGCAGGGTGGTGATCGGCGGCCTGATGGAGCACATCGAACCGGCCGGCATCCATTCGGGCGATTCGGCCTGCTGCCTTCCCTCGGTGTCGCTGGGCGAGGAGGCCCTGGCCACGATCCGCCGCTGGAGCAGCGAGCTGGCCCTCGCCCTGGAGGTGCGCGGCCTGATCAACCTGCAGTTCGCCGTGCAGGGCGACAAGGTGTTCATCATCGAGGCCAACCCCCGGGCCTCCCGCACCGTGCCCTTCGTGGCCAAGGCCACCGGCGTGCCCCTGGCCAAGGTGGCAAGCCTGCTGATGGCGGGCACCACCCTGGCGGAGCTCGGCATCACCGAGGAGCGCCGCCCCCCCTGCCAGACCGTGAAGGAGGCGGTGCTGCCCTTCAAGCGCTTCCCCGGCTCCGACACCCTGCTCGGCCCCGAGATGCGCTCCACCGGCGAGGTGATGGGCATCGCCGCCAGCTTCGGCCTCGCCTTCGCCAAGGCCGAGATCGGCGCCGGCGAGGCCCTGCCCACCGGCGGCACCGTGTTCCTCTCCACCCACGACCGCGACAAGGAGGCCCTGGTGCCGGTGGCCCGCCGCCTGGCGGAGCTGGGCTTCGCCCTCACCGCCACCACCGGCACCGCGGCGGTGCTGGCCCAGGCCGGCCTCGAGGTGGAGCCCGTGCTCAAGGTGCACGAGGGCCGGCCCAACATTGAGGATGCGATCCGCTCCGGCCGCATCCAGCTGGTGATCAACACCCCGATCGGTCGTCAGGCCGTGCACGACGACCAGTACCTGCGCCGCGCCGCCCTCGACTACGCCGTGCCCACGGTCACCACCCTCGCCGGTGCCCGCGCCGCCGTGGAGGCGATCGGCGCCCTGCAGCAGCAACAGCGGGTGGAGGTGCTCGCCCTGCAGGACATCCACGCCCGGTAGGGTGACCTCCAGCCTCTGTGCCCCCTCCGTGACCAGCCCTGTTGCCACCGCCCCTGGCACCGACCTGCGCCAGGCCTTCCGGGCCGCCTATGAGAACCGCTACACCTGGGAGCCCGGCTTCGGCGGCTATCGGGGCCGCTGCATCTGGGAGCAGGGCGACCGCCGCGTGGAGGGCACCTTCCAGGTGGGCGCCGATCTCAAGGCCCAGGTGGAGGGCGTCGACGACGCCGAGGTGCAGAAGGGCATCGCCTCCCAGCTGTGGGAAGTGGCGATCCACCGGGTGCGCCGCAGCTTCGAGCAGACCCACGGCGAGAACACCT
>VFQS010000790.1_pt1 | contig 32226 bp, 26 predicted proteins | sample 3512361 | NCBI WGS metagenome assembly VFQS01 (sample SAMN10412375, study PRJNA504923) | tailings metagenome | isolation source: Relicate 1 Philex TSF3 active mining | place: Philippines
TTTTCAGAGAGAAGAAGATCTCATGAAGTCCATTACTTATCCTCGATTCAAGGCGCATAAAGAACAACATAGAAAACTATTGGAGCGCGTCACTGACTTACAGAAGGAGTTGGATCGGGCGCGTGAACTAGTTGCAATCGAAACTGCAGAGCTCCTACGTTTCTGGCTTACTTCACATATTTTACTCAGTGACAAACACTTAGCTGATACCTTACACGGTACTTTAGTGATGTCGAAGACTGAGCAATTGCCAACTACGGATTAACCGCAACCGCGCGCAAGCAATAATCACGTATCGCTTGCAAAACGCCGGCATCTTCACCAGCAGCGGCAACCTGTTGAATTTGCAAAGCAGGATATTGCTGGCGTATCTCTTCCACCATCAAAGGTAAGTCACGTAATAAGTGCCCACCCTGCCCTAAAAAAATCGGTGTAATCGTAATCGACTCGTAGGACAGATCAACTAAATTTTTTACCACTTCTGGTAATTGCGGTTGCATCAATTCCAAGAACGCCAATTCAACTCTAAGCTCTGGTGCGCTCTCTTGCGTTAATTTTTGCAGTCGTAAAAATGGCTCCGCCCAGCTCGCTGCGCGTGCACCATGTGCAAACAAAATTAATGCTTGTTTCTTCATAAAAACCTTAAAAAATGAGCTTTGCGTAACATACTGAAGTTAACAAATTGAATGGTTAATGCCGTTCAACATAACGCAAACCCGCATAGGCAAGCAAAGAAAAAATCAAACTAGGAAAGAGTGCCGTCATCAAGGCAGGCCAGGTGTTAATTTGTCCTAAATACGCAAACAAACTATTCACCAAATAAAACACCATTCCCAACATAATTCCACTAAAGATACGCAAGCTGATTCCACCGTCACGCGCATGCAGGTAGGCGAATGGCAATGCTAAAGCCATCATCACAAGGATCGATATTGGATAGGTAAGCTTTTTCCAAAATGCGATTTTATAGCGTTCTGTCGATTGCTTGTTTTCAGTCAAATGCCTGGTGTAGGAAGCCAACTCAAACGCCGACATACGATCTACTTCCGTAAACAATACAGACAAAATATCTGGTGTGATTTCCGAATTTAATTCCTTAGTCGCTAATTTATGTGTGTCTGACTCAATCATGGTCTGCGTCGCTAAATTCTGCGGGAAGCTTGTCTCCACCACATCACTTAATTCCCAAGTATGCGATCGCACATAGACGGCTTGTTTCGCATTGATCTCGCGCAGCAATTGAAAATTGGTATCGAACTCGTAGATCTTCACACCAAGTAGTACGCGCTCAGGTGACACTTCACGCACATTCAAAAAACGCGTACCAATCACGGAAGCATTGCTATCATTACTGCGAATTAAGTCTTTCGTCCACAAGCCACTACGAAAACCTTGCGTGAGCGGTGCGGATGCTGCTTGCATACTAATTTGCTTAGAAAGCTTGGTCGACATCGGCGCGACGACTTCACCTAAAAAGTAAGTAAACAAAATAAATACGATAGCGATTTTCCCTAGCATTTTTGCCGCGGTCCAAGACGACATACTTGCCGCACGCATAATCGTAAATTCAGAATTGCTTGCAAACTGTGCCAACACATAGATCGTGCCAATCAATACCGCAATCGGTAAAAAATCATAGGCATTGCCAGGAATATTCAACAAAACAGTGAAAATCGCGTGCTTTAACAAATAGCCGTTTTTATTAACCGATCCCAGTTCTTTCATCAAATCAAAGAAAGACGTGAGGACTAACAAGGCAAAAAGCACAAAAAATACCGAGCGAATGATTTCACTACCAAAATAGCGTTGCAGTACTTTCATTAGTTACCCACCATCTGATCGTGATCGACACATTGCTGTTTGGTTTTACGATAAATTTGGCACTTAATACGTCCCCAAAGACTCATTGGATGGCAACTGCTATTCACTTTTAAACGCCACATGAAAAAGAAGGTAATTAGAACTGCCACTACAAAATGCATAGGCCACGATGCTTGCCAAAAACTCATACGTCCCTGCACCACGGATAATTGCAGCATATTCAAAATATTTAAATTCACTGCAACCAAAATTAACGCAACAATCATATTCGCGGATCGGCCAACCCGTGGATTGACATAGCCTAAGGGAATCGCCAATAACATCAATAACAACCCCATAAATGGTAATGAAACCCGCCACAACAATTCACCATCTCGCACGGGGCTAGGCTCTTCAATCAGCGTTTTTGAGGGCAAGGCTTTTGCTGATTTATTATTCGCCTCAACACTGCTTTGGGTTGACAATAGAACGGCATATTTTTCAAATTGCATCATTTGAAAATCGCCTTCAGTCGGCAAACCATCGTAACGCCTACCTTGGCTCATGACCAAGAATCGATCACCATGCTCATCGATTTCGACTCTGCCCTCTTTCGCCACAATCACACTAGAACGTCCATCATTGATCATGCTTGTGAATATATTTTGTACCTTGCTTAAATCACTAGATACTTCTTCCACAAATGAAACACGACCACCGCCACGCGATTCTTGAAACTTACCTGGCGCAACTTTCGCAATATCTTCGCGTTTTTCGTAACGATTACGCACCTCTTGCATTTGCTCATTCGCCCATGGTGACACTAATAAGCTGAGCGTAGCAACCACCAAAGTTAAGGGAATGGCGATACTCAAAATCGGGCGAATCCAACGCGTCAAACTCAAACCTGATGCGAACCAAACTACCATTTCTGAATCTTGGTAGGCGCGGGTGACCACCAGCAAAACCGAAATGAAACCGGTGAGTATCAATAAAATGGGGAAGTAATCGAGCGAGTAAAAGCCAATTAAAATCAATACATCACTGGAGGCAATTTTGCCGCCCGCAGCGTCACGCAGAATACGAATCAGCATAAAGGTGACGGTGATGGTAAATAGTGTCGTAAACACAGCGCTGGCAGCACTAAATAATTCTCGTCTGAGCGCACGTTGAAAAATCATAATCGAGTAGATCTTATTAGTAGTTATGGAGACTAAGCAAGGGGGTTATAATAGTCGTTTTACGTATTTAAGCGAAATTCAAAAAAATAACGCTGATCGACAATAAGGAGCAAGACGTGGACTTTAGCATAAAAACACTAGCAGCCAAAAGCACAGCAGCAGACAATGCCAGCACCATCAAGACCGCTTGTATCGTCGTTGGCGTGTTCGAAAATAAAAAATTATCAACAGCTGCAACGCAACTCAACAAAAAAGGCGTCATCGACGCCGCATTGAAATCAGGCGATATTTCTGGGAAATCTGGTTCTACGCTAATGCTGCGCAATCTGGCTGATGTCAGCGCTGAGCGCGTCTTATTGGTTGGCCTCGGTGAAGATCCCAACAAAGTATCTGAAAAAGCTTACATCGCAGCTGTACAAAACGCAGCGCGTGGCTTGAATAATCTTGGTGGCACTGACGTTAGCTTAATGTTGCCTGCAGTCGATGGACGCGATTTAACTTGGGCGATTCGTCAAACCGTGATTGCATTCAGAGAAGCGATTTTCCGTACCGATGCACACAAGAGCAAAAAAGACACAGTCGCCGCCAATGTCAAAAAAGTCGCGATCTACGTAGCAGCAAACGAAGCGCCTGTAGCAAAAGTCGCTCTAGCGCAAAGTATCGCTTTGGTGAATGGTATGGAATTGACCAAAGAATTAGGCAATATGCCTGCCAACTTCTGCACACCTACCTACTTGGCGAACACCGCGAAAAAAATTGCTGCTGATTTCAACATGGGTGTCGAAGTGTTAGAGCGTAAGCAAATTCAAGCCTTAAAGATGAATAGCTTCTTGTCGGTGTCAGCTGGCACCGATGAACCACCAAAATTCATCGTCTTAAAGCATATGGGCGGCAAAGCTAAAGACGCGCCGGTGGTATTGGTTGGTAAAGGCATTACGTTTGACTCCGGTGGTATCTCTTTAAAACCAGGCGCAGGCATGGATGAAATGAAATACGACATGGGCGGCGCAGGTTCTGTACTCGGCACCATGCGTGCGATTGGCGAAATGAAATTGAAATTGAATGTGATCGCCGTCATTCCAACTTGTGAAAACATGCCATCTGGCAGCGCGACTCGTCCTGGTGATATCGTCACTTCGATGTCCGGCCAAACGATAGAGATCTTAAATACCGATGCAGAAGGTCGTCTAATTTTGTGTGATGCATTAACTTATGTTGAGCGCTTCAAACCAGCAGCGGTCATTGACGTTGCCACCTTAACTGGAGCGATCATTACTTCGCTTGGTCATCACACGACTGGTTTATTCACACGTCATGATGATACGCATGACAAGTTGGCTGAAGAACTTCTGAGCGCTGGTAAGCAAGCCAATGACGTCGCATGGCGTTTGCCAATTGGCGAGCTGTATAACGAACAATTAAAATCCAATTTTGCTGATATCGCGAATATTGGTGGTCCAGCAGCAGGTTCGATCACCGCAGCTTGTTTCCTCGAGCGTTTCACTAAGAAATACACTTGGGTACATTTAGATATCGCTGGCGTTTCTTGGAAATCTGGCGCAGCAAAAGGTTCGACAGGTCGCCCAGTGCCTATGCTGACGACCTTCTTGATGAATCGCGCAGGCTAAACTTCGGTATCTAATTACAAGACGCGCTCCATGCCTGCATTGAGCGCGTTTTTTCTTGTTCGCGCACTATCACCATCGTCTGAGATTACTTATGAAACTAGTCACCTGGAATGTTAATTCTTTAAAAGTCCTCCTGCCGCAAGTGTTGCAATGGCTGGAAATGAATCCTGTTGATGTCTTGTGCATACAAGAAACCAAATTAACCGATGATAAGTTCCCTCAAGCGGAGATTGAAGCTGCCGGATATCAGGTCGTCTTCACCGGCCAAAAAACATATAACGGGGTTGCGATCATTTCCCGTCACCCAATTGAAGCCGTACAAAAAAATAATCCGCTATTCGAAGACGAGCAACAACGCATCATCGCTGCGACCATCGCAGGCATGCGGATTATCTGTGCCTACGTACCAAATGGACAAGCATTAGACTCGGAAAAATACCCTTACAAACTTAGTTGGTTGGCGGCCTTACGCGATTGGGTCAAGGCGGAATTAGAACAACATCCACAACTTGCGCTGCTAGGTGATTACAATATTGCACCAGATGACCGCGATGTGCATGATCCTGCTGCGTGGGAAGGCATGAATCTCGTATCCCCTGCTGAACGTGCTGCATTTCAAGCGCTGCTCGATCTCGGCTTAAGTGATAGCTTCCGCCAATTTGAACAACCTGAAAAAACTTTTAGCTGGTGGGACTATCGCCAATTAGGATTCCGCTTAAACAAAGGCGTGCGGATTGATCATGTATTACTTTCGAAACCACTCGCAGATCGCTGTACTTCTTGTGTGGTTGATCGAGTACCGCGCAAATGGGAACAACCATCCGATCATGCTCCCGTCATTGCAACTTTGGATTAACTTAGGCTAGCAAAAATTTAAGCGAGCGACCAATGCCTCAAAAGCCGATTAGAAAAACTAGTCGGCTTTTTTATTGATCTGTCACAAAATCATGAAGATTTGGCGTGTATATTCTTTTAGAAGCAATAAAAACGGCGATGTGATCGCTTTTCATGAAACTATGTAACAAGTAAATCAAAATAGAACTATTTTTTCATTCCTAGCCAATACGATACTCATGTCAAATCCAGATAATTTTCAAGGTCTAAGCGAACAAGAAGCGCAAGCACAATTTTTGATTGATGGCCCAAATGAACTGGCAACGGCAAAGGCGCAGAATGTTTGGCAAATCGCTTGGCATGTCATCTCAGAGCCAATGATTCTCTTGTTAATCGCATGTGGATCGATTTATCTCATTTTAGGCGACTGGCATGATGCAGTCGTTCTTTCTGGCTTCGTGATGGGCATGGTTCTAATTAGCTTTTACCAAGAGCGTAAGACCGAGCATGCGCTTGAAGCCTTACGCGATCTATCTGATCCACGTGCAATCGTGATTCGCGCAGGACGACGCATCAGCATTCCGAGCAAGCAAATCGTGACCGGTGATTATCTTGTGTTATCAGAAGGCGATCGTGTCGCAGCCGATGGGATTTTAATTTCGTCTCTCAATTTAACTGTCGATGAATCCTTACTCACTGGTGAATCCTTGGCTGTTGCCAAAGTGGCTTTCAACGAGCTGGCAATTGATCAAGAGCGTGAGATGCATGATCGTGTTGCTCATCTCCCTTCGTCAGAAGTACAACAGCATCAAGACAAGTCTTTTCAACAGATCACTATGGGTGCCGCTGGCGGTGACAATACGCCATTTGTATTTTCTGGCAGTCTTGTTGTACAAGGTCAAGGTATTGCCGTTATCCGAAGTACAGGGACGAACACAGCCATAGGCAAAATTGGCAACGCCTTAGCGGAAATTCAAGAAGAACCAACCCGCGTGCAAAAAGAGACTAAACACGTAGTCAAATACGTCGCACTGGCTAGCTTGAGCTTAGCTATTTTATTAGCGGTCTGGTATGGCTGGAGTCGCACAGATTGGACCCGTGGCATCTTAGTTGGATTAACGTTTGCAATGGCGATGATTCCCGAAGAGTTGCCCGTCGTACTGACAATTTTCTTGGGTATTGGTGCATGGCGGATTGGTCAAAAGAATGTATTAACACGCCGTATCCCAGCCATCGAAACGCTAGGATCAGCCAATGTCTTATGTGTCGATAAAACCGGGACCTTAACGCAAAACAAAATGGCCTTGGCACAACTTGTAAAAGGTGAGCATCAATTCGATTGCGCTCATCAGAAAACTTTGCCAGAAGATTTACATGAGGTATTGGAATTCGCTGTGCTGGCAAGTCAAAGCCAAGGTAGTGAACCAATGGACCAAGCCCTGCAGCAAGCTGGACAGGAATTCCTCGGCGATAGCGAACATCTACACAAGAATTGGCAGCTACTACAAGAATATCCGCTGACCAAACAATTGCTTGCCATATCGCGCGCTTGGAAAAACACCGATCAAAATACAGATCAAAACACAGATCGCATCGTCATAGCCAGCAAAGGCGCACCCGAAGCAATCGCTGAGCTTTGCCATTTGAGTGTCGATGAATCCGCCGCGCTGATGCGACAAGTCAATACGATGGCGGAGCAAGGTTTACGCGTTCTTGCGGTGGCAAAAGCAGAGTTAACGTCAATATCCAATGGCACGGATTTACCTAGCCATCATCATGATTTCAACTTTCAATTACTAGGCTTGGTTGCCTTCGCCGACCCTATTCGCGATGGCGTTCCCGCCGCGATTCAAGAATGCCGCGATGCTGGCATACGTGTCATGATGATCACCGGAGATTATCCAGCTACGGCATTAAACATTGCCAATCAATGCGGTATCGATACGAGTGCTGGTGCCTTATCTGGCACACAAATGCAAGCCATGTCGGATGTAGAGCTACAGCAGCAACTACAGCATGTGCATGTGTTTTGTCGCGTCATGCCAGAACAAAAATTACGCATCGTTAGACTGCTCAAACAAAGCAATGCGGTGGTCGCTATGACAGGCGATGGCGTGAATGATGCTCCTGCTCTAAAAGCCGCGCATATCGGGATTGCGATGGGCAAACGAGGAACCGATGTAGCGCGTGAATCGGCTGATCTCGTTTTGCTTGATGATATGTTTTCATCGATCGTTGCGGCGGTGCGTTTAGGCCGACGCATCTTTGACAACTTACAAAAAACACTGAGCTTTATCATTGCTGCACATGTACCTATCGTCGCGCTATCATTTTTACCAGTGATGTTTGGCTGGCCCGTTTTACTGATGCCAGTTCATATATTGATCCTGGAATTAATTATCGACCCAAGTTGTTCATTGGTATTCGAAGCCGAGCAAGAAGAACAAAACATCATGCAACGCCTACCGCGATCTATGCATTCAAGCATTTTCCAAGCCAAAGTTTTATGGCGTGGTTTTTGGCAAGGCAGCAGCATTTTCTTGATGGTGTTAGCAGTCTATTGGTTCACGATGCTACAAGGTATTGCCAACGACGAAGCACGCGCCATCACGTTCACCGCGATCGTTGTTGGCAATCTCGGATTTATCTTCCTCAATCGTTCGCTGAGTGGCAATTTACAACAGACACTGAAAGCATCGAATCCGATATATTGGTGGGTCAATGGTGGAACACTGATTGCCATGATTTTGATCCTAAGCATCGCCAATCTTCGACAGCTATTTTATTTTGGCAATCCAGATGCGTTGTACTTATTATTCAGTGCAATGTTTGCTGCCTGCGTAGTGTGCGCAATCGCGATCATGCAAAGTGTCTTTCTAAAAACAAGAAATGTCAGCACGAAGCTCCCAAAAATTGCCATTTAAGATATGAAATATTCTTAAGAAATCTTATCTTTAAATACAACAGTTTAAATAAAATTTCCAAGAGGCAAGCTTATCTGCTACATTGTGATTTGACGAAATGCATAATCAAGCACAGAATTTGGATGAATCACTTAGCTGCAAATAAGTGCGGATCGCTCAGTGACAGACGCTGAGCAAATCAATGCAAGATGAAGTGCGTTTTTCTCAATGTGGAGCGACACTGTGTCATGAATAAACCCGAAGCCCTAGCTTTACTTGTGGAACAAGCGCGTCAAGGAGAATTAATTTTTTCTGCGAGCGTTGCCACCTCCCTCAAAGTACAAGAAGCAATTGACGTTGCAGATTGCAGCCTTGACACAGCAACCAAAATTATTTTGAACGAACCGCTACTGGCCGCAAAAGTCGTTGCAGTAGCGAACAGTGCTGCCTACTCGCGTGGATCTGAAGTAAGCAATGTACGTTCGGCAATCGCACGTTTAGGCTTTAACACCTTGCGTGGCCTAGTCGCTTCTGTGGTCATGCGACAAATTGCTGGAGCCAGCAGAAATCCCGTGATTCGCGCAAAAATCAATCAGTTGTGGGAACACTCCGCACAGGTCGCGGCACTGTCTCAAGTGATTGCCAGACGCGTCACAAAACTAAATCCAGATACAGCCATGTTCGCGGGTATCGTGCACGAAGTTGGTGGCTTCTACCTACTCTCACGCGCTGAAGAATTTCCCTGCTTATTAGAACCAGATGATTTATCCGGTGCCAACGACGATGAAAATTTCGATGAATTTAGCGAAGCCGCAACAAAAGAAGAATCGCAAGACGCCATCATCGGCCGCGCTGTCTTAAAAAACCTAAACCTGCCAGCCGAGGTAAATGAAGCGGTAGAAGCGATGTGGTACGGACTACATGCAATGCCACCAGAAACCTTGGGAGACACCTTACTGCTCGCTAACGATCTAGCAAAAACTGTCTCTCCACTAGATACCAGAACAGACTCCGAAACCAACCGCTGCGAATCAGAAATCGACTTTGTCGTAGGTGAAGGTAGTTTGCTTAGTATTCTTGAAGAGTCGGAAGATGAAGTAATTACTTTGTCTGCGGCATTGATTATTTGAGACGACAAAAATCTTTATAAACTCTTCATTTTGTAGAAAAGGGGTCTCGACTATGATGTCGCAACCCCTTTTTTAATTGAGATAAAAAAACTAATCTAAATCAATTATGCTTGCAAAGCATTTTTGATCTGTTGCAAAGATAAGGGATCTTCTATCGTCGTCAAATCTCCCGCATCTCTTCCTTCACACACGGCTTGAATCGAGCGTCGTAGTAACTTACCCGAACGCGTCTTGGGCAACATCGCCACAAAATATACGCGCGAGGGACGGGCTACCGCACCTAGTTGTTTATCGACGACAGCCATCACTTCGGCTTCCAAAGCTTTTGCTAACTCAGGTGTTGCCGCACGATCTAGATTTTTGATAATTGCAAACGCAACTGCGGCTTGCCCTTTCAATTTATCTTCAATACCGACTACCGCCACTTCCGAAATTTGTGGATGACTAGAAATGCTTTCTTCAATCTCACGCGTCCCCAGACGATGTCCCGCAACATTGATCACATCATCGGTACGTCCCAAAATAAAGAAGTAACCGTCTGCATCGCGTACGCCCCAATCGAAAGTGGAATACAGCTGCTCATGCGCAAAGTTAGTCCAATACGTTTGCACAAAGCGTTGATCATCGCCATACACAGTCTGCATACAACCCGGTGGCAAAGGCCCTTTAATCGCCACCACGCCTTTTTCATTCGGACCACAAACCGCGCCAGTGCTTTCATTAATGATGGTGACGTTGTAGCCATACATGGCAATACCTGGACTGCCGAGACGAGTATCTTTGTGTTCGACACCACGTGCCACCGACAAGATAGGCCAACCCGTTTCAGTCTGCCAATAGTTATCAATAATCGGCACACCTAATTCTGTCGCGATCCAATTCGAGGTTGTTTCATCCAGTGGCTCACCCGCCAAGTACAAAGCCTTTAGGGAAGAAATATCGTACTTCTTCATCAGTTCCACGGGATGCTTCTTCAATACCCGCACTGCCGTCGGCGCTGAGAACATGCGTGTGACTTTGTATTTTTCAACGATACTCCACCATACGCCCGCATCAGGACGAATCGGCGTGCCCTCGTACATAATGGTCGCCATGCCTGCGATCAAGGGGCCATATACGATGTAAGAGTGGCCCACGACCCAACCAATATCAGACGTCGCAAAATAGGTTTCGCCTGCATTGCCGCAGAAGATATTTTTCATCGATGAGGCTAATGCCACCGCATAGCCGCCGACATCACGCTGCACGCCTTTGGGTTTGCCTGTGGTACCCGAGGTGTAGAGCACGTAGGACATTTCATTAGACTCTAACCACGTCACAGGCACTTGGGCATCGAGATGACGTTCGCGCAAGGTAGCGTAATCGACGTCACGTCCCTCGACCAAATTCATGGCATCGAGTCCACGGTTCACTAACAGGACTTTGCTTGGTTTGTGCTCCGCCAGTGCGATCGCTTCATCGAGCAAAGGTTTGTAAGGCACGGCCTTGCCGCCACGCATCCCGGCGTCGGCAGACACCACCAATACGGGTTTGGCATCGTCGATACGTGTTGCCAAACTCTTAGAGGCGAAGCCACCGAACACCACGGAATGCACAGCACCGATGCGTGCACATGCCAACATGGCAAATGCTGCTTCGGCAATCATGGGCATATAGATTAAGACTCTATCGCCCTTCTTGACTCCGAGTTCCAACATCATCGCTGCCATGCGCTGCACTTCTACATGCAGTTCAGCGAAGCTATAGGTTTTCTCGGAATTGGTTTCAGTCGAAATGGCGATCAATGCCGCCTTATTCGACTGCGTCTCCAACCAACGATCAATCGCGTTATAACAAAGATTCGTCTCACCACCGACAAACCATTTCGCAAAAGGTGGTTTGCTGTGATCGAGTACTTGAGTATAGGGTTTGTGCCAACTGATGAGTTGGGCTTGTTGATCCCAGAAGCTGGCTGGGTCTTGAATTGAGGCTTGATAAAAATCTTGGTAGTTCATGGTGTCTCCAGTTTTTATAGCGTTTTGGTTTGAATTCTGTTTGGCGTTTCTTTTGATTGTTATTTGTTTTGCTTAATCGCCTTTTGTACTACATCAAGTTTGTGCTTTGATTCTTATATGGCTCATTCAACTTTCACTGTCTAACTGCGTTCTCTGGCCGGGTGTGGCCCGGCGGCCACTCACTTTTCTTGCTTCGCCAAGAAAAGTGAGCAAAAGAAGTCGACGCAGGTATCGCTGCCCTTCGGGTACCCAATTGTGCTGGGCAAAAATGGATAAAGAAAGCTTCGTTGTTTGAGCGTAGCGAGTTTCGAAGCTTTCCCATTTTTTGTCTTGCACAATTGGGAACCCGAAGGGCAGTGGCAGCGTGGTCGCCTTTCTTTGCTTACTTTCTTTGGCGAAGCAAAGAAAGTAAGTGGCTGTCGGGCCACACCCGACCTACTAACTCAAAATCGCATATAAAACTAAAGAAAATACAAAAGAAAAATACCCTCTTTTATGTGGACAAGGGCGTTCAATTTTTCTTTTTCACCACAACTATTCCGACATCAGGAACTGCTCCAAAGAAACCCTTATTTATAGCTCGGCTAGATTGTTTGATTTTCAAATCACGCGGTGAGTGACAAACTAACAATTGAGATATTACAAAGCATTCAACACCTGACGTATCACCAATTGTAGACTCAAAAAACTCATTTACATCCTTAGAAGACATCTCAATAACTGACTTCTCCACAGCATCTTCAGATTTGTCATCTCGAACAATAGCAATTAATTTCCCTCTATTTCTCTCCACCACAAAAGTCCGTGAACTTTCTGTATCGATTTTGATTTCATACTTCCCGACCATCCAATCGGCAGCACCAACAGTTTTTTGAATGAAAAAAAACAGAACGAGTATAAAAAAGATTCTCGTCATCTAATCTCCCATTAGAAGCCGACTAGAAAACCGCTACCCAATCAACCTCCCCGCCCGAACCCGCAAACCCTTCTTAGCCAACTCAGGTGCAATTGCACCAAGCGTCTTTAAAGTATCCCCACTATGCGCATGACAAATCGCCACGCCCAGCGCGTCGGCAGCATCACTACTAGGCGTTCCAGATAAAGACAACAAGCGCTGCACCATGTCTTGCACTTGTTCTTTTTTAGCTTTGCCATGACCAACCACGCCTTGCTTTACTTGCAGCGCGGTGTATTCAGCAACAATGAGTTCAGCTTGCACCAAAGCACAGATCGCGGCGCCACGTGCTTGCCCAAGTAAGAGTGTGGATTGAGGATTGACGTTAACGAACACCTTTTCAATTGCGGCGCAATCGGGTTGGTAAGTTTGAATGATTTCGGTAACACCGGAGAGGATAGTTTTCAAACGCTCTGGCAAAGTGCCTTCGAGTGTTTTGATGGTACCTGAGGCGATGTAAGTGAGCTTACTACCCTGCTTATGGATGACACCAAAACCTGTGGTGCGTAAGCCGGGGTCTATGCCTAGGATTTTCATTGGAATTTTTTTGAACGAGTCTTAGTGCAAAGGATGCGCCTAGAATTAAATTATCGGGATGCAGTTCAAGGCGCAAAACACAGCAATACGTCGGTATTGCGAGTATTTGCAACGCTGAAATGCGCCCGAGAATTTGATTATGGGCGCATTCTTTTAATGACGGAAGTGACGCACGCCCGTATACAACATCACCACACCACGCTCATCCGCAGCATCGATTACTTCCTGATCGCGCATAGAACCACCTGGATGAATCACGCACGTTGCGCCTGCATCGACGACGACGTCAAGACCATCACGGAACGGGAAGAATGCATCAGACGCAACTGCTGAGCCCTGCAAAGTCAAACCAGCATTTTGTGCTTTGATCGAAGCGATACGTGCGGAATCGATACGGCTCATCTGACCTGCGCCCACACCTAAAGTCATGCCGTTACCGCAGAACACAATCGCGTTGGATTTGACGTATTTAGCGACACGCCATGCGAACATCATGTCGGCCATTTGTTGCGGTGTCGGTTGCAATTTGCTGACGACGCGTACATCAGCAGGCAAGACGTTTTTCGCATCTGGCGCTTGCACTAACAAGCCACCGCCAACACGTTTAACGTCGTATTGATTCACGCCAGCGCCCAATGGGATTTCTAGCAAACGTACATTTTGCTTCGCAGCGAAAATTTGTTTTGCTTCCGCTGTGAATGAAGGAGCGATCAAAACTTCCACGAATTGTTTTGCGACTGCTTCTGCTGCTGCGCCATCACATACTGTGTTAAACGCGATGATGCCACCAAATGCGGAAGTTGGATCGGTTTGCAGTGCTTTGCTATAGGCTTCCAACGCGGTCGCGCCGATTGCTACGCCACATGGATTCGCATGCTTCACGATCACGCACGCGCCAGTATCGAAAGACTTCACGCATTCCCATGCTGCATCTGCGTCGGCGATGTTGTTGTAAGACAATTCCTTGCCTTGCAATTGCACATAGTTCGCTAATGCACCCGCAACTGGCGCTAGATCGCGATAGAAAGAAGCGGATTGATGTGGGTTTTCACCGTAGCGCATTTCTTGCACTTTTTCGAAATGCATATTCAAAGTTTGTGGATAAGCACTACGTGTTGTATGCGCTTTATCTTCACCCAAACTGGTCAAATAATTGGTGATCGCGCCATCGTATTGTGCCGTGTGCGCAAATACTTTTTTCGCCAGCATAAACTTGGTGTCATACGACACCACATTATTACCTGCCTTCATTTCAGCTAAGACTGTTGTGTAGTCGCTAGGATCACAAATTACGACCACGTCTTTATGATTTTTCGCTGAGGAGCGCAACATGGTTGGGCCACCGATATCAATATTCTCAATCGCGTCTTCCAGAGAACATTCTGCTTTTGCCACAGTAGCTTGGAATGGATAGAGATTGACGACCACCATATCTATCGTTGGAATACCGTGCTTTTCTAAGGCCGCTTGATGTTCGGGAAAATCACGACGCGCCAAAATGCCGCCGTGTACTTTTGGATGCAAAGTCTTGACACGACCATCGAGCATCTCTGGAAAACCTGTGTAATCAGCGACTTCAGTCACTGGCAAACCATTGTCAGCCAAGAGTTTTGCTGTACCACCTGTGGACAACAGTTTGACGCCCATGGCATTGAGTTCACGGGCAAATTCGAGAACACCAGTTTTGTCCGATACGGACAGGAGAGCTTGTTTGATCATGACAAAGAAATTAAAGAGATTGAAATAAAATTAAAGAAGACCGTGTTGCTGCAATTTTTTGCGCAAAGTATTGCGATTAATACCGAGCATGTCTGCAGCCTGAGATTGATTACTATCGGTGCGTGTCATGACCATTTCTAACATCGGTTTTTCAACCGCCAACACCACCATATCGTAAATATTCGAAGCGGGTTGTTCGCCCAAATCGCGGAAATATTTTTCCAGATTTTTGTGAACTGCTTCTTGAATGCTTTCTTTACTCATACTGAATTTTCTTCTTATTAATGAATTCGACTGACGATAAAACCGCCGTGAATTCAAGGGTTAAACTAAATAAAACTTCCACCAAAATCGTCACAACAAAAGCAATGAGAAAAAGCTTAAGCAGCTAAGGCTTGCGCTAATTCATCGTTCGTATTTATCTCGGAGGGGCGGTATTGTAACCGTTCTGTCGGTCGACTATCAAAAAACATGTTGACCGCCGCCAATTGTTCCTCACAAGTTTCCAACTTATTCATTTGCTGGCGAAAGGCTTCGCCATCCACCAAATCTTCCACATACCAACCTATGTGTTTGCGCGCAGTACGCACGCCCATAAACTCGCCATAAAACGCATAATGCTCGCGCAAATGACGGTCTAACAAAGCCTTGACTTCCGATACCAAAGGCGCTGGCAAATAGGTGCCTGTCTTTAAGTAATGATCGATTTCTCTAAAAATCCACGGCCGTCCTTGCGCCGCGCGACCGATCATGATGGCATCAGCACCCGTCACTTCCAACACGTATTTGGCTTTTTCAGGTGTCGTAATATCACCATTCGCTACTACGGGAATACCTGCTTGTGCCTTCACTGCCGCTATGGTCTCGTATTCTGCATCACCCTTGTAACCATCGGCTCGCGTGCGTCCGTGCAAAGTTAACATCGCAATCCCAGCCGATTCGGCAATACGGGCAATTTGCAAAGCATTTTTATTCGCTCTATCCCAACCGGTGCGAAACTTCAAAGTCACGGGCACATCTACCGCCGCAACTACCGCATCCAAAATCTCGCCGACCAGTTTTTCATCTTGTAGCAGAGCCGAACCGCACCAAGCATTACAGACTTTTTTGACCGGGCAACCCATATTGATATCGATAATTTGCGCACCTTTATCGACATTGTATTTGGCGCACTCCGCCAACATCTTAGGATCTGCTCCTGCGATCTGCACTGCCTTGGGTTCCATCTCACCTTCGTGATTGGTTCGCCGCGTGGACTTCTCGGTTTCCCACAATTTAGGATTTGATGCAGCCATCTCAGATACCGCATATCCCGCACCCAAGTCTTTACACAATTGGCGAAATGGTCTATCCGTCACGCCCGCCATGGGCGCGACAAAAATATTATTCTTCAGCTGATAGGAGCCAATGTGCACGATGTAAAACCTTGGGAGAATCGGAGGAATTTCGAGGAAGCGCTATTCTACCTGAAAAGCTGCCTAAATAATTAGCAAAACTGCGCCAAACTGTGGGTTTGGACGAACAATTTTTTTCAATTTAGAGGAGCTTTTCAATAGACTTTCTTGTGATTTGTTGATCCATTATCACGAGAAAAAACAAATCAACGAGCCGAAATCAAATCAAGACTTCGCGAGTTCTTTTGCAAGTAATTGATTTAATTCGTCAAATGAAGGTTCACCAACATATCGCTTAACAATATTTCCTTGCTTATCAATCACAAAGGTTGTTGGTGTTAATTTGACGTCACCATATGCCTGAGCAATTTTGCCTTGATGATCGAGTACAACTTGAAATGGCAACTTTCTGGTTTCGGTGAAATTTAAAACGTAGTTTGGCGGATCATAGCTCATCGCTACGGCAAAAAACTCTAGCCCCTGTGAACGATATTTTTCATAACTTGCGATCATCTGCGGCATTTCTTTAATGCAGGTAGCACACGATGTTGCCCAAAAATTGACCATGTACACTTTGCCTTGCAAAGACTGCTGCGTCAGTGTTTTACCTTGAATATTGGTGAAATCTAACTTAGGTGCAGCCTGCTTGCTATTAAATGATTGGTAGGCAAATAAGGCGACAAGCAATAAGACAACGCCGACAACAATACCAAGTTTAAACGACCCTGCTTGTTTGTTTTGATTGGTTGAAGTTGCGATCATCATAAGTCTCTTAAGCGCGAATAAACAACAAGTAATACCAGCCACCAGCTAATTGAGCCCGAATTATACTTGCGTTCTTCAGCGACGGTTCATTTCTGCTCGATTTCCACGAGCGTCATAAGTAATTTCACTTATGCAGCAGACGGTACTTGATTCGCAATCCAAACATCGGGCGCGGTTGGTCGTGAGTACAGGAAGCCTTGCATTGAATCACAATCATTCTCGATCAAGTAATTTGCTTGTTCGATCGTTTCGACCCCTTCAGCAACCACTTTTAATCCGAATTGTTTTGCCATCGATAAGACTGAAACAACGATCGCCATGCCGTTCGCATCACCAGGAACATCTTGCACGAAACTTTTATCGATTTTTAACTCATACAAAGGCAAACGTTTTAAGTAATTCAAACTCGAATATCCAGTACCAAAATCATCAATCGAAAAACGTATTCCTAAATCCGCCAGCATATTCATACGTGAGATCGTTTCAGGCAAATTATCAATGAACAATCCTTCGGTCACCTCAAATATTAAGTATTCACCACTGACCTGATGCTGCTCTAAAATTAAACGCACTTTCTCGACAAAATCCTTTTGCCGAAATTGCTTAGGACTGACATTAATCGATAACGGAAATTGAAAACCGTTTGCGTGCAAACGTTTCAAAATAGTACAAGCTTCCGACAAGACCCAATCACCGATTTTGACAATCAAACCCGACTCTTCCGCCAAAGGTATAAATAAGGCGGGTGACACCATGCCGCGTGTCTTACTATTCCAGCGCATTAATAATTCAGCGCCAACCGCTTGCGCATCTTTATTGACTTGCGCCTGCATCACCATCTGTAATTCATTTTGCTCCAAGGCTTTCGCCAGATCGCGTTCAAGAGTCAAACGCTGTTCGACCTCGATTTGCATATTTCCTTCAAAGAAGGCAATTTGATTGCGACCAGCAGATTTAGCTCGATACATCGCGGTATCTGACTCTCGCAATAGATCATCTGCTTTCTGTCCGGCTTTAGGCATCAAGCTAACACCGATACTGCAACTTGAGCTATACACTTGCCCGTTCAAAATAAAATCCTGCGAAAGCGCATGGCGAACTTTTTCTGCAATAGTTAACGCTAGTTTTCCCGCGACTTCGATATGCGGATCAAGACTGTCGACCAACACAACAAACTCATCACCACCGATACGCGCTACCGTATCGACTTCTCGCAATAATTGATTTAATCGACTTGCCACTTCCACTAACAGCAAATCACCAGTTGCGTGCCCGCGCGCATCGTTGATCGTTTTAAAGTGATCCAAATCGATAAACAAGACTGCGCTGTAGTTACCAGTTCGTTGCGCATTGGCGAGTTGCACGCCCATGCGATCACGTAATAGACGTCGATTCGGAAGACCGGTTAGTACGTCAAAAAATGCCAAACGATAGATATCTAACTCTGCCTTTTTCCGATCTGTAATATCCCGTTCAATCGCCACATAATGCGTGCATTTTCCCTGCTGATCATTAATCGGACGAATATCGACTTCCAACCAAAATTCTTCTTGAGATTTTGTATAGCTAATGATTTCTGAACGAATCGCCTGTCGTGTGCTCATTGCCGAACGAATTCGATGTACTTCGTGAATATCAGAATTGGGGCCGTATAACATTTCCAAATTACGCCCAATTGCCTCTGCGCGACTATAGCCAGTGCTACGCTCGAAGGCCTTGTTCACAAACACTAAATGCGGACCATCTTCTTGCAAATTACTATCAGTAATCATCACCATGTCGTTCAAATTTTCGACCGCTGCTGAAATCAATCGCAATTCTTCGTTCGCCTTCTTCAAGGAACTTTGCTCTTCTTGCAAAGACAAACTAATTTGCAATTGCTTACGTAATGATTCTTCGAGGCGGCGCAATAAAACCGCGCATGAAACCGTGATCACCGAGCTAATAAAGGTGAAATTGAGCGTGATAATAATCCAGCGTAAAAATGGCTTATCGTGATAACGATCAAACTGCAAATCGATATCGAACGCAAATCCCACTGAAATCAACGTTACCGCATTTAGAACCAAGACAAAAACAGCGGAGCGCAAACCGAGCAGCAGTGCGGCTAAAACAGGTACCGCCATTAAATATATCTGGCTGACCGGACCAACTTTAAATAGAAAAAAGACCCCGACACCATAAACGATGAATAAAAAATTCCAGCTTTTTGCGCTAAAGCTAAGGAAGTGCCCTCGCCATAAAACAAACAACCAGCTAATTGCCAATACATCGATCAAAACGATGGAATAGAGAGCATCGCGGATCGCCATAATGACACTAGGAATAGCCGTCAGCGTTCCTAGCACCAATGCGACGGAGAGAATGGCGTTGAGCATTTGATCTCGCCAGAATTGGAGATCTCTTGCAGGTAGACGTTGAGCGCGCAAAAAGCGGCGTAAATACGGACGAACAATCTTCAATTATTGCCCCATAGATATAGACTTAACTGCCATACCAGTTGCATCGAACAAGCGTCATCGATTTATCTTCCTTCGATGCGATTCGCGTCAACATTGCATCCACATTACATAATCACGATAACAAAATCTTAGCCAGCGAGTGTTCTTTTATACGCTTTTTTATTCTTGCTGAAAAGTATTTTTTAATAATTCAGATCGAAAGCCCACACTAATTTTTAGGGCAATTCTGTCCCGCTAGCGGCTCGCCACAAATCAAACCACTGTTCACGACTCAAAGAACAATTCAAGGCCTGCACCGCTTCCGCCAATACTTTTACTCGGCTAGATCCAGTTAATACCATAGGACGAGAAGGCAATTGTAAAATCCATGCGATGGCAACACACGCAGCGCTAACACCCAATTCACTGGCAGTACGATCCAACTGAGCTTGTAGTTTTTGCGCTTGCTCGCTTTGCTCGCTAAACAAGCGTCCACCAGCGAGCGCCGACCAAATCATCGGCGACATGCGAAGTCGTTGGCACTGATCAAAGGTTCCATCATAGATAGGCACGTGATGCAGCAAAGAGCATTCCACTTGATTAGTAACGAGAGGAAAACGCGATGCAAGTAATTCAAACTGTGCCGGGGAAAAATTGGACACGCCAAAATGACTGACTTTGCCAGCTTGCTTCAATTGCGAAAATGCATCTGCAATTTCATCGGCATCCATCAATGGATCAGGACGATGAATCAAGAGCAAGTCAATTTTCTCGAGGCGCATGCTACGCAAAGAATTCTCTGCCGAGGCAATAATATGTGTAGCGCTCGTATTATAAATATGCGCACGTTGATGCGGCCTCTGCGCCGAAGGAAACTGAATCCCGCATTTCGTCACAATCTGAAACTGCTGCCTCAATTGCGGCTCCAAGGCAAATGCTTCGCCCAGCAAAAGTTCGCTTGTATAGTCGCCATAAATGTCGGCTTGGTCTATCGTCGTAATGCCAAGATCTAAAGCCGCATGCAGAAAAGCGACGCGCTCAACAGGCGTCATTTGCCAAGCAGATAGGCGCCATAAACCTAAAACAATACGAGAAAATTCCGGCCCTTGCGGAGCAATTTGCAATCGGGAAGATGATGAAGGCATAGGATTAGCTTATTTAAGTTGAAGCAAGTTGATAGCTCGCTCATTATCTTCGATTTTGTTAGCAACAAGCGCAACAACTAGAACATCTTTTTTAAGCTAAATTCAAATTGCGACAGTGTTTTTTCACGGGAACGAATGCGATCAATGCTCAAGTGTAAAGATACGTCTTTAGATTTGAAATATTTAGACTGGACAAAACGAAAATGCATATGAGATTGATCATTCCCTGCTAGGTCCGATTTCATTACGACAGAAATCCGTGATTTCATATCAAATACTTCACGCAATATAAAGCCTATTTCTGGCTGAGCGTACGATTGCGCCCGCCCTGATTGCCAACGCACACCAAGTCCAAGAAGTGCAAAACTATCCAAATCATTGCCTGCACGATGTGTTATACCAAGCCCACCTTCGATAAATGCTGCTTTATTAGAACGCAGTTGCGCATCATAGTGAGGCGCAACTCCAATACGAAAAGCACCTGAAATACCTCCACTCATTGCATCATAAGGAATCAATGATTTTGCGGAATAAACGGTGAACTGATCGAGTAGTATTTGTCTGCTGCGAAGATCTTTGAGTATCGACACGTCAAACAAAAGTAACTCAGTCTCGCTAAAATACTGACGATTATCATCATCAAGTTGATGCGAAGCTGGAGTTAAGTTCATACGCAAATAAGTTTGCTCATCACGTCGCGTTAAGCCAATCGCGATCTGCGAGTCTTGAGGCGACTCTATCGGATTCTTCTGTTCCAGCACTTGCAAAACATGACTTGGATATTTTTCCTGCAATTCGTGCGAAATCTTTGACTTGAGTGAATTGCTTAGCACCGCTAGTCGTTTGTCTTGAAACTTTGTGGTTTCTGTTTGATAAGCAAGATAAGCTTTCGCCAACTGCAAATGCAGGAAGGCTTGATTCGGTTCCAACTGAGTTACCTCGGGTAGACGCAGGGCATCGATATCTTCTTGAATTGCTTTACTTTGATCAGAAGGTAGTTGCTCACGTAATGCCCGAATCAACCATCGATTTGGTGAAATCAAACGGCTTTGTTCAATTAGATTTAACTTTTCAGCGCGTTTCACCACGTCTTTGGGCGTTAACCAAAATCCGGTATTGTTTAATGGCTCAGTTGCGGCTAGTGACAATACAAAATCAATGACCGTAGCACAGTTATATTTCTGAAAAAAATATACTAGGTCGGTTTGACGCAATTCAATTAAATGCGCCTGTATCAATTCCTTTTGAAAAGCGCTCAATTTAAGAGAGTATTCCCAAATACTACGTTGCTCTTCGCCCAAATAGAGTGCGATCTTCTCTTGATATGGAGATAGACTAAAGTAACCAGTTTTACCAACGACCATGCTTTCATAAAACAACTTGGGGATATTGATGCCGCCTGCATCAGTAAAAAATGAGATCGCATGTTCAAGTGGATTACCATTCGAATCAAGTCCACGCAACTTCAAAAAGATGTGCCCCATCATACTTGAGGGCTGCGCCAAATTTTCAGAAGCAAATGCAAGACTAATTTCTGTTGCTGGCGCACGCGTTTTAAACTCTTGAAACTCCGTGCAATCTTGCAATGACAATTCGGGTAGATCGAGCTGCTGACGCAACCACAAATAACGCGCCGGGAAGCGACATTGCTGATTCCTCTCGCCACCGTAAAGTAATTTTAGCGTCGCATTTAATTCTGCAACCAAGGAAAAAGAATCTGCTGTCAATAAAAATTGACGACTATAAATATTGGGTCGACCATTGCTTACGTGTAGCAGACCTGACCACACAGGGTGTCTAGCCAAATTCTTTTGCTGCGCCAGTTCAAAATATTTGTGCAAGTTTTCTGGTGACTGATGCTGTGCTGCAGCAGGAATGGCTTGACTACACCAGCATCCCAAACAAAAGGAAATTAGAAAACGTAATGAAAAAAAAGCGGCTAGAGAGCCGCTTTTTTTGCTAACGGGAACGCGAATTATTTGCATGAAACAACAACGTTCTCTGAATAACGCCACATTTTTTCTGTGGAATAGTCTGTTGTAGAACCGAACGCACCACCGCTGAGGATGTTAATAAAGAACTTTGGATCAACAGATTTCTCTACTGAAGTTTCTTTTGCGCAACCATCGGTTGAAACCAATACCATCTTATTTTTGTTTTCGCGTGTGACATTCACAACTCCTGGTGCTTTAAATGTCGCACCATCAATCGTGCCGCTGATTTCCTTGCCATTTGATGCAGAAACATTAATTGCTTGTGTCTTGTCATTCAAAATAGATGCGCAGCCAGACAAAGCAAATACGGCGAACAAAGAAGTGAATAAAGCTGTCTTTTTCATTAGAGAATTTCCGATCTTTCTAGATATAGTTTTCAAAAAATATGAAGCAATATTATACATCAGACAAGTTTTATTTTGTTTAATATTTTTCTGCATATTTTTTAATCAATTCAACTAAAACCCTGCAAAACTTCTTTGAAATTTCTAGCAATCACTTCAGCCTTTGCATAGCCCGAACTCAACATATGCAAGCCATCTTCTCTAACTAGCAATAGAACTGGAAAACCGCGCACGCCCCACTGTTGGATTTGTTGAAAATGCAGTCGTGTTTCATCCTTACATTCTGCAGAAGAGAGCGTCTCTAAGAAACTATCGTAATCAAAAATTTCCGCTTGCTCGAATCGGTTCAGCGCTTCGACCGCGATCTCTGCTAGTGCAGTCTCTTGGGTAATATCCTTTCCCTCTGCATAAAAGGCATGCTGAATCGCTTGAAACACGGCGAAATTGATTTTCGTTGGGATATCTTGCGTCAGCATTTTCGCAGCGACGACGGCACGACATGCAGGTTCCGTATCATAGATAAAATTTGGCTTATTTAAGCCTGTCATATCAAACGGTAAACCGCTCACTTGCTGTACTTTTTCCCAATGCGACAAAATCATATGGCGCTGGTCTGCGTCCATTTTTTGCGTGTTATATGCGCGCAATCCACCCAATACAATATCCAATTCAGCGTCTGGCATATCAGCTAAAAATGTTTGCAACTCCAAACTAAATCCATAGCACCAAGAGCACATTGGGTCGGCGATATAAAGAAACTTGTTTGTCATAATCTGATTCATCGTCTATCAATAAATTTAGGCTGGATATAAAGCGCCGAGAATTCGTGCGCCACGTGCCGCGGTTACTTCGCTCAAGTTAGCCGTCTTTCTTTGCACAAATCGTTGTGCGAGCCAAGCAAACGCAATTGCCTCTACATGATTCGCAGCAATCCCCAAACTATCGGTCTTATCGATCTGTCTGTGCGGCATCCGATTTGCGAGTTGTTGCATCAAGGTTTGATTGTAAGCACCACCGCCACATACATAGACTGTTTGACAGTCTGGTGCGAATTGCGCAATCGCATCGCTAATCGTCGCAGCAGTGAAACTACACAAACTGGCTTGCACATCGACTGGACTTAATGTGGCAAACTGCGCCAATTTGGCTTGCAGCCACGACAAATGGAAAAGATCTCTTCCGGTGCTTTTTGGTGGCGGTATCTTAAAAAAATCTTCATCACACAAACTCGCAAGCAAACCGTCATGCGTTTGTCCTTGAGCAGCCCACGCACCATCGGCATCGTAAGCAAGTACATGATATTGGTGTATCCAAGCATCCATTAACAAATTACCTGGGCCAGTATCAAATCCTATCGTGCGGCCATCTGCATGCAGTACGCTGATATTGCTAATACCGCCGATGTTTAATACCACACGGCACTCGCCCTCTTTGGCAAACATCGCGCGATGAAATGCCGGAACCAAGGGCGCGCCCTGCCCACCCGCCGCGATGTCGCGACTACGAAAATCAGCGATGACATCAATTCCAGTCAACTCCGCTAACAGTGCGGGATTATTCGTTTGTCTAGTAAATCCCAAATCAGGTCGATGCCGAATAGTTTGCCCATGCACACCAATCGCTTTCACTAACACATCTGGGCACTGGCGACATAACGCGTGTACACAGTCAGCGTAAATCCTTACCAATTGATTTGCTAATAAGGCTTCACGTTCTATCTCATTTTCGCCTGACTGCTGCAATTGCATCGCTTGCTGTTTTAACTCGAAAGAAAATTGAATGTGCGCGCTGGCATGCAATTGTATACTTGCGCCTTCAGCTTCGGGTAAGGAAACCAATACGCCATCAACACCATCCAAGCTCGTTCCTGACATGAGTCCAATATAGTAGGTCGATTTTTCTTGCATAAGCATTCGCTCAAAATAGGTGTTTACAACAAAAAAGCCGAACTAGGTTCGGCTTCGTTGACATGCAAGCTATAGCTTAACGTGCCGCGACCAAAGTTGCGGAATTTCTTTCTGGTCGCAATAAATCAAAACGGTGTGCCATTTCAGCAGCAACTGCTCTGAACTTCGGCAACTCATGCGCCGCCAAAGCAGCTGCACTTTGCACGCTAATGGTATTCGGATCACGCGGCTCATTGTTAACGCGGAACTCATAATGCAAATGTGGTCCAGTTGACCAGCCGGTGGAGCCAACATAACCAATCACTTGACCTTGTGTCACTCGCGTGCCTTTGCGAGCGCCCGGTGCAAAACGGCTCATGTGTGCGTAGGCAGTGCTGTAACCATTCCAATGTTTAATGATCACCATATTGCCATAACCACCTTGTGGCCCAGCGTGTTCGATGGTGCCATCCGCCGATGCGCGGATTGGTGTTCCAGTTGCAGCAGCGAAATCGATGCCAGTATGACGTTTCCACTTACCTGAGATTGGATGCACACGCATAGAAAAACCGGAAGATACGCGAGAGAATTCAAGCGGCGATTTTAAGAAAGCTTTTTTCAATGATTTGCCATCAAAGCTATAGTAACCACCTTCACCAGCACCTTCATCGAACCAAACAGCTTGCGACAATTTGCCAGAATTTTTAAATTCACCAGACAACAAACGTCCGGTCTTCACTAATTCGCCATTGAGCCAGAAAGTTTCGTACACAACGTTGAAATAATCTCCACGTTGCAAACGACGGAAATCGATACTTGTTTCAAACATCTTCACGATTTGATCGGCAACCGCCGCTGGAATCAATGCCTTATCCGTTGCAACGAACAAGGAAGATTGAATATCACCTGAGCGCATTTCAATCCGACGTTCAAGTTGTTCATTCACTTCAGCAGCTTGAAATCCATTTTGATCACGTCGAGTTACGAGCAAAGTCTTAGCACCGTTATCGTTGCCATCCAAACCCACGCGCAACCACTCTAAGGTACCTTCATCGGTGGTCTTTACACGAATCGATTTGCCCGCACGCGCTTGCAATACGCCGCGCGCAACCGGATCAGTTTTTAAAAAATTAGCCGCATTAACATCATCAACGCCTAGGCGCTGCAACAAAGAAGCCAAGGTGTCGCCACGTTGGATTTTTTCTTCTTTGACATAGTGCTGTTGCTGTAACACGATTTTAGAAATTTGCTCATCCAAAGATGGCAAAACCAAATCTTGCGTCACCGTCTTGACGGGAAGATTGGAAGCGTCTGGTGCCAATGGAGCAACACCGACCGCACCCACTGCACATACGGCAAAGAACAAGCCTGTAAAAGGAATCACGCGCGATGCACGCATACCACGTGCATTTGCAATGCTGACTTCAATCAGGGATTTGACTTTAACTTGCGTAGTTGCAGCTAATTGACGGAATTTATCGGATAAACGCATGCAATAAGTTAAAATTGATATTTCGCTGTCAGATCATGAAATCTGGCACCAAATAGCTTGTTTGCAAACCCACTTCTTTTATTTTTATCAATTTATTATTAAAAATGGGGGCGAAAATTAGTCGCCCGATTGTAAAGCAAATGGCGAATAATGCAAGCTAACGATTATGCGAGCGAGCGACTTTTTTCGCTAGTCTTGTTACAAAACTTTTTGACATACTTTGATTCATCTCGAATTCTATTTAATTAATTAGTAAATACCATCATGACTTTGCCACAATCCAATGATAAAGCGCCTAGCGCAACGACTCTTTTGCCACTCTCTGATGCAGTGCAACACGCATTAGCAGTTACCAAACGCGGTGTCGATGAATTATTAATTGAATCTGAATTTGCACAGAAACTAGCGCGCAGTGAAAAAACTGGCAAACCACTGCGCATCAAATTAGGACTTGATCCTACAGCACCTGATTTACACCTAGGTCACACCGTAGTCTTGAACAAGATGCGCCAATTGCAAGATTTGGGACACACGGTCATTTTCTTGATTGGTGACTTCACTTCAATGATTGGTGATCCATCTGGCCGCAACGCAACTCGCCCCCCATTGACGCGTGAACAAATCGAAGAAAATGCGCAAACTTATTTTAAGCAAGCATCCTTGGTATTAGACCCAAGCAAAACTGAAATTCGCTATAACTCCGAATGGTGCGATCCGCTGGGCTCACGCGGTTTGATTCAATTATCGTCTAAATATACGGTCGCGCGCATGATGGAGCGCGATGACTTCACCAAACGCTTTAAAGCAGGTACGCCAATTTCTGTGCACGAATTCTTGTACCCCTTGATGCAAGGCTATGACTCTGTCGCTTTACATGCAGATTTGGAATTGGGCGGAACAGATCAGAAATTCAATCTGTTGGTCGGTCGTGAACTACAAAAAGACTATGGGCAAGAGCAACAATGTATTTTGACAATGCCATTACTAGAAGGCTTGGATGGCGTGGAAAAAATGTCCAAATCTAAAAACAACTACATTGCGATTACCGAACCAGCCAACACCATGTTCGCCAAAGTCATGAGTATTTCTGACGAAATGATGTGGCGCTACTACGATTTACTGTCGTTCTGCTCCTTAGAACAAATCGCGCAATACAAAAAATCTGTCGCTGAAGGGCAAAATCCACGCGACATCAAAGTCGCTATTGCACAAGAAATCGTCACGCGCTTCCACAACAAACAAGCGGCGGAAGATGCGTTGGCAGATTTTGTGAATCGATCCAAAGGCGGCATTCCTGACGACATCGCTGAAGTTACTTTAAGCGGCGCACCTATTGGTATTGCACAATTATTGAAACAGGCTAATTTGTGTGCGTCCACTTCAGAAGCGATGCGCATGGTTGATCAAGGTGGTGTGCGTATCGACGGCGCAGTGATCAGCGACAAGCAATTACAAGTACAGGCAGGTACGGTAGTGCTGCAAGTTGGCAAACGTAAATTTGCGAAAGTCACACTGACAGCATGATCGCTTTACTGCAACGCGTCACACATGCCCAAGTCGTCGTCGATGGCGCTACCATAGGCGCGATCGACGCTGGATTGATGGTGCTAGTTTGCGCTGAACGCAATGACACCGAAAAAGATGCTGAGCAATTACTCACACGATTGCTCAGCTATCGCGTATTTTCAGACGATGCTGGCAAAATGAACCGCAGCGTCACTGATGTACAAGGCGGCTTGCTCCTAGTGCCACAATTTACCCTTGCCGCCGATACACAATCTGGTACGCGACCGTCATTCACACCAGCAGCGCCACCTGCACTCGGCAAACAATTATTTGATCACTTTGTCGCGTTGGCAAAACAACGACATGCACGCGTCGAAACAGGCCAATTTGGTGCAGATATGAAAGTCACGCTGACCAATGACGGCCCCGTAACCTTTTGGTTACAAACCAAAGCCAAAGCAGATAAATAAAGTAGAACAATAAGTGCGCACAGAAATTTTACTCATTCGTCACGGCGAAACAGCATGGAACGCTGTACGCAAATTGCAAGGTCACTTAGATATCCCACTCAATGCGGAGGGGCAACGTCAAGCCAAAGCACTTGCCGCCGGATTGCAGCATGAAGCGCTGGCCGCCATCATCTCTAGCGATTTACAACGTGCAATGCAAACGGCTGGCGAGATCGCCCGCTTACAAGGCATACCGACCAAAATCGATGCAGCATTGCGCGAACGCTGCTTTGGTGATTTTGAAGGAAAGCTATACAGCGAACTACCTGAACTTTATCCAGATGAGTACGCGCAATGGCGCGCGCGCGATCCTGATTTTCATTTTCCTGCCAAACAAGACAATCGCAACAATGTTGGTGAGAGCATACGAGAATTTCAGCATCGAACCATCGATGCAATTTCGCACTATGCAGCCCAATATCAAGGCAAGAAAATCGCCATCGTTGCCCACGGTGGCGTACTCGAATGCGCCTATCGCTCCGCCATGAAGCTGCCACTAAATGCCGAGCGGACCATTACTATTTACAACGCGAGCATCAATCGCTTTTCTTTCGAAAACGGTGAGCTCTCACTCATCGACTGGGGTGATGTTACTCATCTAGGAAATGCAATTCTGGACGAAATTGCAGGCAATACTAAATAAGCCTTCAGCAAATCAAGCAGCGATTAGCAAAGCACGTCTATCTTAGCCTGATTGACTATTGAGCACTTAAGCAACAGAATCCAAGATTATAAAAACAAATCTAATTGCTTATTTACTTCATGCTAAGTGCCCCACGTCAACAACATCAACACCTCATTCGCATAAGCACTCTTACGATGTTGCTCCTGGTGAGCAGTTATGCACTGCCACAAGAAGTCATTCCATCGACCACAGCACCATCTAGCACGCAGCAAGTTGAAATTAAAGCGAAGAGCGAAGTAGAAAATGCGAGGAGTGACACCGCTGCCAAAACTGTCATCAGCAATGAAGAACTCATGCGCTATGGCGATACCAACATCAACGATGCAATGAAACGTGTCTCTGGCGTACTTGTCGTCAAAGATCAATTACAGTTACCAGGCATGAATGCTGGATACACGCAAATTTTAATTGATGGCGAACCGCCGCGCGGGGTATCCATTAACGATTTACCGATGACGTTAATCGAACGAGTTGAAATCTATCGCGCTGGCAACGCGCAATTTAGTAGCCAAGCCATCGCAGGAACGATCAATATCGTACTCAAACGTATTCCTAGCAATCAGCGCAATCAATTAAAAGTCAACTTAGCCAATAGTTATCGAAACACTGGTGCAGTCGAATGGTTGGTATCCGATAAGCAAGATAAACTATCTTACTCTTTATCACTCAGTGCCAGAGATAGTGGTGGCCTAAGCAGTGCATTAACAACCTATACCAATGAATTTTTCGATGATAAAAATCAACTGATAAGAAAATTCACTCAACATGAATTACGCGACTTAACAGCCCACAGTTTTCGTATCAACCCTCGGATTCAATACACGAGCGAGGCCGGAACTACAATCACTTCGTCCTCTTCATTGAATACCAATCGTGCAAAATTCACTCAGGACACGAGCAACTTATTTTTAGTTGGTTCAACTTTACCGGTAGGGAAAAATACACAAGACTATCGCAGCGACAGCAATTTTGGCAGCACCAATCTAAGGTTGTTAAGCACAACAAATAGACTCAAATTCGACGTAAATACAGGTCTCATCTTGATCACCAATATCATCAAATACGCGGATATAGCGAAGAGTCCAGATGATCGTGCATTACTTGATCGAGACGTATATAGCCATCGCAAAACCCGCGCTTTCAATCATTCTGGAAAAATTACCGTGACTGGCAATGAAGAACACGATATCGTTGGCGGCTGGACTCTTTCAAGATCGATAGACAACAATAGCAAAAATGAGCAGCAAGTAAATCACTTACCTACATCCACTGAAAACAGCCTTCAAAGCACACAAGCAGCGATCAATAATCTCGCTTTCTTCATTCAAGATGAATGGAAGTTTCGCAAACAATCATCTGCCTACTTCGGATTGCGATGGGAGGCAGTTGAGTTACAAAGTGAAAGCACGGCTCACGCCAAAATAAAGCACCAATCAAGTGTTCTGAGCCCGATAGTGCAAACGCTATGGCAACTCAATCCTGAAAATACCGATCGCGTGCGTCTAGGTTTATCCAGAAACTTTAAGGCACCTTCCGAATTTCAGCTTGCATCACCGGTCTACAAATCACTCAACAATTCGATGATCGACCCAAATCGTCGCGGTAGCCCCAGCTTACGCCCAGAATCGGCTTGGTCTTTAGATGCCGCTTATGAGCACAATGGGAAAGACGAACTGAACTACACGATTCGCGGAAAAGTACGCCACATCACAGACTTGCATCAAGAAGTTATTAGCTATGACGCGAACCTATGGTGGTACTCTCTGGTTAATGCGGGAAAAGCGATCAGCAAGAGCATAGAATTTGATCTGCAGTTTCCACTCAAAAGATGGATAAAGAACTCACCGAATATCGATATCAGTTTTGACCTAAACAAACATTGGTCTAGTGTCTCCAATTTACCTGAACCAGACAACATCCTCAGTCCAAATACATTCAACACGAAATTAAGTATGGATTATCGCGCAAAGGATCTACCTCTCACTTTAGGATATAACGTCAGATATAGCGATAGTCGCTGGCAACAAACGAGTAACACGCAACGCACTTACAATCCCACGCCACTGGCCATCGATCTATACGCAGTGTGGAAGTTCAATCAGAAAACTCTACTGCGTACCTCGATAGATAATTTATTGAAACGCCAAACCAACAATTTAGGCGAGCAGCGATTTGCTGGCTTGCGTGCACTAAGCCAATGGTGCTCACCTGAATATCGTAAAGTGTCTCTCGCCCTTGAACACCAATTCTAGATAAACAAAGCGATCGAGCTAACTAATAGTACGAAGCACTTAAAATCATTAAATACATCTGTTCATACCGCACATAATTTCAACAACGTCTACCTTAATCGTAGGCGAACTCAATATGCGCTCTCACGCTGATGAATTGTTCGGAGATGCGCATTTAGCGCTAGGCTTCTTTGGAAAATACTTGAGAAAAACTCCCGACAAATACACCACACAATTATCAGTGCATAAAATTGACAATTAATCTAAACACGATGAAAATATTTAATCATTAATTTTCATTCCCTCTCATGCCCTTCAAAACCTCAACCCTGTCGCATGTCTCACTGCTAGCAACAGCTTGCCTATGTTCCCCCATTCAAGCACAAACACAAGCTGCTTCCACCAACGTTAAGCAAGAGAGTAGTCAAGAAAAAATACAAGCGATTGAAGTCAAAGCAAAAAGTGAAATCGAAAATCTAAGTCGTGATGCCGCTGTAAAAAGCATCATTAGCAATGCCGATCTGGCGCGTTACGGCGACACCAACATCACCGAAGCCATGAAACGCGTGCCTGGTGTTATCGTCATCAAAGGTGTAATGCAATTACCCGGGTTAAACAGCGGATACACGCAAATCCTTGTTGATAGTGAACCACCACGCGGCATCAACATTAATGATATACCGATGCAAAGTATAGAGCGTGTGGAAATCTATCGTTTAGGAAGCGCAGAATTTAGCAGTCAAGGAATAGCGGGGACGATTAATATCGTTTTGAAAAAAATCCCGCAGACTAAGCAACAAAACATCAACGTTGGCGTAACTCACGAATTAAAAACATCGCCCTATGTAACATGGTCCAGTTCGGACAAATGGGACGAATGGTCATACTCATTGACCACATCTGCTAGAGAGTATGTTTCATACTCAAATGGGACGATGCAGAGCTATGAATATAATCGAAGAAACGAACTCATACGCGCATACTCTACTGCCGACAGTTCTGAATTTCCAGTAAAGAGCTTTTATGTGAGTCCGGTAATTCAATATAAAAAACCTGAAGGACTGAATCTCAAACTAACAAGCTATGTTCAAACCAGTGAAGGACAAAATACTGCCGAGCAAGAGTATTTCTTTCAGCAAGGTAGTCCGGTTCC
>VFQS010000791.1_pt1 | contig 32210 bp, 29 predicted proteins | sample 3512361 | NCBI WGS metagenome assembly VFQS01 (sample SAMN10412375, study PRJNA504923) | tailings metagenome | isolation source: Relicate 1 Philex TSF3 active mining | place: Philippines
TGCTCCTGCTGCTCCTGCTGCTCCTGCTGCTCCTGCTGCTCCTGCTGCTCCTGCTACTGGTGCTGGTGCTCCTGCTCCTCCAGGAGCCGGGGCTACGGCTGGTACTGCTGCTGGTGCTACGGCTGCCATATGAATATATAATAATTAAATAGAAATTAAATTTATATAAAAATAAATTTAATTGATGTATATATTTTTATTTTTTATAAATCGTGATTTGTATTTAATTTATTTTTTAACAAATCAATTAATTCTGCAATTTGAGAAGTATTATCATTATAAGTATAAGATAATTTCTCCCATTTATCAACTAATTGTTCCATTTGTTCTTTAGTTTTATGACCATGTGGTAAATCAATATTAGAATTAATAAGATGATTGAATCTACTATAAGTTCTTAATGTATTAAATAATTCATATTCTAAATTATCAAAATGTTTTATTTTTTCCATAATATTAATAAAAGTGTCATGATCGATTTCTTCATAAGCATATAATTCATTTATATCAATTCTTAACATATCAAAAATATTATTAGAAACCTCGCCATTAAATTTATATTTATCTCCACCAGTCATAGTACTAGTTTTTGGATTTAATCCGCTATATATCATTGGAGATAAACCAAAACCAACTCCAAAACTAGAATGAGTATCAGATAGTGAGGGTGTTAATAATTTTTTATATGGATTTTTTGTTATAATATTCCAATTTAAATTTTGAATTTTATTATTTATAGGTGTGTGTCTTTTAATATTTAATTTCTGAAATATTTCAGGTATTGGTTCTGTTGAAACTCTTAATATATCTGATTGTTCTACTTTTTTAATTTCTACCGGATTATTATAAATATCATTCGAATTTATTAATTTAACTAATAAACTTAAATAATTTTTAGCATTACTATTTATTGTATCTTTCATTTTATTTAATCTAGTATCTTTTTTATTTAATACATACTCTACTGACTGCACAAACCATAAATTTGTTTCTTTATCAAAAGTCTTCTTAAAACCTAACTGTTTTAATAATTTTATTGCTAATTTTGGATGTGTATCCCTTACATCTTGAACACTTACTTCTCCAACCATATTTAATATTTCACTTTCTATTTCTCCTTCTAATAATTTTTGTATAAATACTTTGCAATTATTTTTATCTACATTTAAACCAGTTGTATAACATTTAGAACCTTCTGTTATATATTTATTATCTATTAATGTCCAACTACCATCTTTATTTATTTGATAATTATTATTAACTTTTCTAAATTTATTACTTAATTCTTCTAATGTTGTTTTATCAATTGTTGATTCTTCTATATCTATTTTATTTAATTGTTCATTAATATAATTATTCATATCAATATTAAATACTAAATTTTCCATATTTGTTATTTTATACCAATCATCATCCATTGAAACTATCTTTTTATTATTTAATAATTTATTTATCTCATTTATACTATCTATATCTTTCCTATTTGCATATGTTGCCAATTTTAATAATATGTATTTATCATTTGTTAATATTCTTTTGCCATTCACTATAATCGCTTTTGTTTCTTCTGATAATATTGGTAATAATTTCAATATTGAAGGTATTCTCATCACTTTATCATCACTTATTTGATACATTTCTTGTTTTAAATTTATTCTGTCTGTATTAATATCTATTTCATTCATATTAGTTCTTATTTTTCCATTTACATCTAATATATCAATATATTTATCTAATAATATTTTTTCAATTCCATCTATTTGATTTTTATTTAATAATTTTAATGCATCTTTTGTTTGTTGTGATGTTATTTTGGAGGGTCTATCAAAAATAGTTCCAACAGGTTTTCTAAATAAATTATTCCAAATAATATATAAAATGGTTGGTAATATATTTAATTTTCTTAATAATTCATCATATGTAATTTCTTCATTTGTTTTTAATATATAAAGTGGACCAATTGGACCACTCAAATTAGATTTTATTTTATTTAAATTTCCATATATTACTTCTGTCATATTACTCGCTTCAATATTATATTTTATTGACGATATATCTTGTCCTCTATCTGAACTTAAAATAACTAGTGGTTTATTAAAATAATTAACTAATATTTTATTTAAATTTTCTAATACTATTTTTTGTTCATCACTTAAATCTATGTTTTTTTTTATTATTTCTTCAAATAAATTATTTATCTCATTTATTACTGATACTTGTATCATAATTCTACCATTACTATTTACTAATATTCTTTCTGATTTTGGTTCTATCTCTAATACCGCGTTTTGGATACCTTTTGTTATAATTGAAATAAGATTTTCTTCTATTGGCTTAATAAGACTACCTTGATATGTAGGAACATCAAAAAACTGTAAGTGTTTTCCAAATGCTAATACATTTCGTGTAAATTCATCACATATGTCAGTATCTATTGAACCTTCTATTTTATTTTTATTAAATGAATATTTACACATTGCATATTGTTGTGCTTGAGGACAATCAGGTTGTGAATCACAATTATAAACAGTTATAAAATAATGAAATAAAGGATCAAAAATATTTGTTTTAGAAAGTAAATGATTTTCAGTAGTCATTTATATAATATAAAATATAAAAAATAAATAATTTTCTTAAAAAAGATATATACACTAATTTATATGAATTACTTTATTATTATTTTAATTATAGTTTTATTATTTTTTATTTACAATAATCTAACTTTAACTGAAAATTTTCAATCTGATAATCAAAAAAATATTATTATAAATATTTTCTTATCTAAATCATGTCCTCACTGTGTATCTTATAAAATGGAACACGAAAACATAAAACAAAAAATTTTATCTTTATATCCTAAAGCTTCTTTTAATCTATTATATGCCGATGAACATCGTGAATTATTTAATGAAAATGAAATTGAATATGTTCCCGCTTGTATGATGAATATTAATAATAAAGGATTTGTTAAAATGAATAATAGAATTAATGCCGAAAATTTAATTGAATTTATTAAAAATAATTAAATTTATTAAAATATATTCGTATTTAAAAATATTTATTATATATTTCTTATATAATGAATAATATTAGTTCTACAGAATTTATTGATTATTATAAAATTTTAAATATTGATATGGAAGCTACTCATGAACAAATTAAATTATCTTATCTAAAGCTCGCAAGAAAACACCATCCTGATCATGGCGGAAATCCAGAAATATTTAAAGAAATTACATTAGCTTATGAAACTTTAAGTAATAAAGAAAAACGTAATGATTATGATATAAAATATTTAAATAAAAATATTGATGAACTTAAAAAAGAAGAAGATTATTTTAAATTAAAAAAAAATTTTGATAAATTTAAAAGACATAATGACAAAAAAATAGATACTGATGAATTTAATAAAAAATATGATCAATTATTTAATGATAAAAATAATTTTAAAGAAAATATACTCACTGATAATGAATTTAAAAAAAGAATTGAAGATTTAGAATTAGAAAGAAAAACAGGAGATATTGAAAATAATGACGAAAGTATTAAAAATATTCTTGATACTAATTCTAATATCACGCTTAATGATATTTTTGAATTTAATAACAAAAATAATAATACTGAAATTATTAATAAAGAATTAGGTTCGGTTGATATTATTTATAATGATAATAATAATATGTATAGTATGCTCGATGAAACACAAAATAATATGTTCTCTTCTTTTAATAATATTAATGATTCTAATAATAAAAATTTAAATTTTAATGTTAATGATATACAAGAATGGAAAAAAAATAATAATTCTAAAGTTTATAATACCGATATCGAACAATATCTCAAAAATAGAGAACTAGAAGATAAACTACTCAAAGAAGAAATCGAAAAAAATTTAAAATTAAAAAAATTAAATAAAAATTAATAAATAAAAATTAATAAATAAAAATTAATTAAATTATACCGAATTATAACCAATATCGAACATATATTTTTTTTCAGTATCTGTAATATTCCATTTACAATATTCTTTTGGTATTTTTATTTTTATAGTATTATCTTTATATAATTCTATCTTATTATTCAATAATCCCTTTATCGCTGTATAAAATACTCGTAATACATAACTCTGTGTATCCTCAAAATTATCTATTATATTTATTTCCTCATCTAAAAATACTCCTATCACATCTTCTAATTTATCATTAAAATAATCTATCGGATAATTATTTATTGTTGCTCCATCTATCCATATTTTATTTTCATATATTACTGGTTTAAATACTATTGGTATTGACATCGTTATTTGTAATGCTATTATAACTTCCATATCTGGTGTTGTATCCACTGAAAAATAATATAATTTCATATCATTTAAACATACTCCCGTTAATATTAATTTCTTTTTTGTTAATACAAATAATTCCTTAAATGTTATATTTGTATTTATCTTTTTCTCTTTCATAAATGCTTTTATTATTATCATAAATGGTTCAGTTGAATTTAAACCTATATGTATTTCATCTTCTAATAGCGATTCTATGTCAATTTTTACCAATAATTCATAATCTATATTACTCGTAATATTAAATATATCATATGGAGAATATCCTATGTTTAATATAAATGCTATTAATCCACCTACTGATGTTCCACATAATATTTCCGGATTTACTATTATATTTTTTTCTATCAGTTTTTGTATTGCTCCTAATGCACAAAAACCTTTTATTCCACCTCCACTTATTATTAATATATTCTTTCTTATTCCTTTATATATCGGTATGTCTTCCATTTATTGTTAGTTTATTAATATTATTTTATAATACAATTTTATTAATGGATAACCTTAATATTAATAATTTATTTGATATCGAATTCCTTAATTCTAATAATAATAATCTTAATAATGATCTCGATGTCCAAAATATCGCCAAATTATCTAACTTCGAAAATATTAATCTTTCCGAAAAATTTATTATCAATAAACTTAAAAATATTAATAAAGACGAAATTTCTAATCTTAAAAAAATTTATGATGTCAAATATAAAGAATGTCTCCTCAAAATTAATAATGCTATTGACCTCTCTCTCACTGACATATTCTTCAAAATTACTGACGCTCATTTCGGTATTAAATCTTATAACTCTCATTCCTGTCTTCTTTACATTCAACATAAATTAAGACAACATAAATTCGAAACTATCATCCTTAATAATAATTCTATCTTTATATCCTGGAAAAATACTGATATCTCTATCAAAAATAATATACTCCATAATGTCGCCCAAAATAATTTCGATAACATCTCTTCCATCTCTAAAATTTCTATCAACTCTATCCATCATAATAATTAATCATCTCCTCAATTTTAACATTATATCTACCACCAATAATACTATTATAAAACTTACTCCTATCGTCATCATATTCATCTCTATCACTATCCCCTTATTCTTTTCTTCTCTCCTCTCATTTCTATCACTTAATATACTTATTATCCTATTTATCATCTCGCTCTCACTCCTATTTTCTATTTGTTGTCCTTGTTGTCCATTTTGTCCATTTTGTGGCTGGCTTTCTTGTTGTCTTTCATATTGTCTTTCTTGCTGTTGTCCATTTTGTTGCTGGCTTTCTTGTTGTCTTTCATACTGGCTTTCTTGTTGCTGTTGTGCATATTGTTGTTGTTGTGTGTGTTGTTGTCTTTCTTGTTGCTGTTGTGTGTGTTGTTGTCTTTCTTGTTGCTGTTGTGCATATTGTTGTTGTTGTGTGTGTTGTTGTCTTTCTTGCTGTTGTGATTGTTGATTATTTTTATTAAAATTAGAAATAATGTTATTAAGATTAGAGTCGAGAGAGATATTATCGAGAGAATTATTATCAGAATTAATATTATTGATATCAAAATCTTTTTCTAATTTTTTGATTTTATTAATTTCGAATTGACAAGTAGAACATTTTTCAATATGATTGATGACAAGATTTAATTTTTTTTTATTAGATTCTAGATTTGGTTTAAGAATACAATTAACACATTCTCTATGAGTTAATGGTTTATTAACAACTTTATCATATATATTATTACATTTTTCATTATAAAAAACATTATCAAGATTCTCATTATTTCTAGTTTTAATTAAATGAACATATTGTTTATTTTCTTTTATAGGAATATTATTTATAGTTTCATATTTTCCGTTTATAAATTTTGGTTTATCTTCTATATTATTTAATACAGAAGCTACTTCATTCGCATATTTATTTTCATCAAATCTTTCTCCAAATTTTTTATTTATATCATCAAAAGCATCATTTATTTCTGAATAATAAAACATTATATATTAATTAAAGATATTATATTTTGTAAAATAAAATATCTTTATTTCCTATTAATTTATAAATTATATTGTGTGTTTTTTTCAATAATAAACAATATAAATTAATTATAATACAATAATAATTATGGCTAGCGAAACTAGTGATGATAATATTTCATTTAGTTCAGATAATAAACAAAATAAACCTAAATTTACTTATTCTACTGATTACCATCCTGAATTCTTCCAAGATTCTAATAAAATGATACCTGAAAATGAAAGAATCGCCTATACTAAACCTAATAATAATAATTCTAATATTCAACAATCTCTTAATAATCAATCTAATATTCAACAATCTCTTAATAATCAATCCAATATTCAACAATCTTTTAATAATCAATCTAAAGATGATGATGACGAATTATCAGAATTTATTAATCCTAATAATAATTCTATTAATAATAATTCTATTAATAATAATTCTATTAATAATAATCTTAATAATAATAATTTATTTGCTAATGCTATAAAAGATAATAATAATACTAATAATAATACTAATAATACTAATAATACTAATAATAATCCTGAAGATGAAGATGATTATAATACTTTATCAGATACTAAAAAAATATTAAAAAGACTAGATATATTACGAAAATTAGGTGAATTATCTAAATATGGTGTTAAATTATCACAAAATTATAATATTAATAGTGATTATTTTACTATGAAATATGAATATGAATTACATAGAAGTATTAGAGCAAAACAAAACAGTGTTAATTGGATGTCTAGTATTATGTTAAACTGTATTTATGGTATGGAAATTCTTAATGATAAATATAATCCTTTTGAACTAAAACTCACAGGTTGGGCAGAACAAATTAATGCCGATATGACCAATTATTATGATGTTTTTGGTGAAATATATGAAAAATATAATAAACCTGGCAAAAATATGTCTCCTGAATTAAAACTTATTTTTATGTTAGGTGGTTCCGCTCTTAAATTCCATCTTAATAATGCTCTACTCTCTCAACCTAATAAAATTAATTCTCTAAATAATAATAATAATAATAATAATAATATTAATTACAATAATAATAATAATAATCCACTTCAACCAATACCAAATCCAAATTATCCGGTAGCTCAACCAAATCAAGATTCTGTTTTATTAGAAAAATTAAGACAACAAGCAATTGCAGATAGATTAAAACAAGAAAAAGAAGCATTACAACAAAAAGCTAATTTAGAACACGAACAAGCTATCCAACAAATGAAAGATTTAGCATTTTTACAACAAAAAAAAGAAGAACAAGATAAAATTAATTTGGAAAAAAATAAACAATTACAAGAACTTCAACAAATTAAAAACTTCCTAGAAACTAATGACCAATTCCAATCAACTACATATAATTTAAATAATATTAATAATCAAAAATCTATCAATCCTGATAATATTCGTAAAGAAAATATCATCAATCAACTTAATAATATAAAAAATAATATTAATAACTCGAAAAAGAAAAAAGACGGTTTAAGTGTTGACACCTCTTCCACTTCTTCTTCATCTAATAAATCTAAATCTGAAACTTCTATTGTGGAATCTTTAGGCAAAAATAATAAAGCTCAACTTCTCTCTAGAGATACTATCGATCAAGAAACTTCAGAACTTAAACCCGAAAATAAAAGTAATGTATCTAAATCTACATTCTCCCGTCGTAAATATAAAAGAGGTATCAGTATCGCTACATAATTTTTTATTCACTCGCCTTTTCTTCACCTACTTCCGTTTGTGTCTCTTCTTGTTGTCTCATCATTTGTTGTAGCGTTTGTTGTATCATTTCTTGCATCATTTGTTGCATCATCGGTTGTTTCATCATTTCTTGCATCATTGGTTGCATCATTTCTTGCATCATTTCTTGCATCATTGGTTGAATCATTTCTTGTGTTATTTCTGGTGTTGTTTTTTGTGATACAGAGGCACAATCCGGGCAACGTGGACAAGGACAACCTACACATCGGGCTTTAGATACAGTTGAAATACCAGAAGTTAATTTTTTACCAAAAGAAGATAATTTTGGAGTAATAGATGGTAATTTTGGAGTAGGTAATTTAGATTTAACATTTTGGGCAATACTAGCCACAGAAGTGAGAGCACCAAGAAAGCCACCATTTTGCAAGTTATTATAATTATATTTAGAATTATAATGATTATAGAATTGATGAATAAAAGAGTTAAATTCTTGTTGATTATCAAATTGCGATTGTATATTATGAAGAGAATGATGAATATTATTATAATTATTATATTTGATAGCTTTTTTAATATTTTTTAAATCTTGATAATTTGACATATATAATAGTATAATAAAAAAAAATTGAAATTTTAAGTATATATAAGGAATTAAAATATATAACTATATAATGAGTGATATTACTAATAATGACATTTTAAATGAAATTGACATTTCTAAAATCAATATTAATGATAAGAAAAAAAGAGGCAGACCTCGTAAAAATACTAATGTTATTAATAATAAAAATAAAATTTATAAATCTGATATCGATAATGATGAAATTATACTTCATTTACCTATTTCTAAAAAAGATTTACATATTGATTCTACTATTGATGATAATAATGATAATGATAATGATAATGATAATGATAATGATAATGATAATAATTTAAGTGATAATAATAGTTTACAAATCGAAAATTCATTATATTTAAATAAAATGAAAAAATTAATCGAAGAAAATGAAGAATTAAAAAAATATATGACAGAAATAACTCCTATGTATTTCACTGAAATTAAAGTTATGCCCGTCGATTTAAATTTATTTGATGTTAATGGCGATAAATTAACACCAAAAAAAACTAATATCTGCTGTTGGTGGTGTACTTATAATTTTGATTGTATCCCTACTTATCTTCCTGATAAATATCATAATAGCAAGTTTTATGTTATGGGCTGTTTCTGTTCTTTTAATTGTGCATGTGCTTACAATTTAAATATGAATGATAATAAAGTTAATGAAAGATATACTCTCTTAAAACAATTATATTATTTTATTAATAAAGATAATATTAGAAGTTATAAAGATATTGATATTAATCCTTCTCCTCCTAGAGAAATTTTAGACAAATTCGGCGGTAAATTATCTATCGATGAATATAGAAAAAATTCAAAGATTCTTGGCAGAGAATATCATATTCTATATCCACCCTTCATTCCACTCAGTATGGCTGTCGAAGAACTCACCAATACTAATGTTATCAAAAATAAAAAAATTAAAATTGGAAATACAAAATATTAATTTATTTTCTTTAATTTCACTAAATTAAAGAATATAAATTAATATTTTATTATTGATCTTAAAAATAACAAAATATTAATTTATTTTCTTTAATTTCACTAAATTAAAGAATATAAATTAATATTTTATTATTGATCTTGAAAATAACAAAAATATTAATTTTTAAGAAGAATATAGATAACATAGATGAAAGCATCGGCTAGATCATCTTTTTTTTTATAATTTTCATAATTAGATGTGGCGATAGTGTTAAAATAGTTTTTATTAATATTAGAAAGAATTTCAGAAACGAGATTAACTGCATATTTTTTTCGTTCATTATAGTTATTAATTTCTTTGATGGTAGTTTGGATATTAATAAATTTTTTCATACTAGAGATAAATTTAATTTGCGTTTTATCACTAGCAGAAACAAAATTAATCGAATTTATATAATTATTATTATTATTAATTTTATACAGAGTGAAATAAGTATATAAAGCAATAGAAATTGATTTCATAATAGGATTTAATTTAACTGGTTGGTTTTCTATATATATGTCTAATTTTTTTATATATTCATAATTACCATCATTATCAATATTATAAAAACCAAAAATATTATCAAATTCATTTTTTACTTTATTTAATAATCTTTCCATCTGTTTATTAAATGAATCCCCTATATATTTATTTTTATTCACTCTATATAATCTATTATATTTATCCCTATCTTCATTCTTTATCTTATCTCCATGATTCTTACAATATCCAAACATATTTTTTACTTGTCTGTGTGTCTCTATTTTATTTTCATCTCCTTCCACTATTTTATAATATAACGCATTCATATTACAATGTTTCACTTTTAATGTTTTACCTATATCACAACCACATAATAATGGTTTATATGATGTATCTATTACATCCCAATAAATTATATCTATATTTGTTATTTTATTATTATTATTATTATTATTATTATTATTATTATTATTATTATTATTATTATTAATATATCTAGCTAAACAGTAGGCGAGATTTTTGATACCGACATCAAAAGTGAGAATATAATTATAGTTCATATAAATTATAATTATTTAATTTTATTTATATTAAGAGAATTAAGTTGTTCGATAATAATATTATATTTTTGTTTTATTTTTTTAATATTATCAGAAACAGATTCAGAATTATTAGTATTAATAAAATATTCATTTGTTATTAATATTGAATTAATAGAAGAATTAATAGAAGAATTAACAGAAGAATTAATTAAAGAGTTATGATTAATGGAAGATAACATATATATAATAATTAAATATAAAAAATTGAAAAATATAAACAATAGAATATAAATATATAGAATGAAACTATTAGAGAGTATATTATTATCAAAATTAGAAATAAATAACTTACCATATGATTTAGAAATAACAACAACAACAATAACATGTCATATAGATGTTATATTTAATGTAGAGAATATAGGAAAACATTTTGATAATTTTGATGAATATATAATAGGAAAAAAATATGGAGATAGGACAATAAATAATTTGATAGCAGTTAAAAAATTTAAATCGGATAAGAATAAGAAGAAAAAAGAGAAAAAGAACTTTTATAATCAAGTGTCAATAATATTTTGTACATTTAAATTAGAAGGTTTTGACATAAATAACATATCAAAGAAGGAAAAATATAAAACACTAAATATAAAATTATTTAATAATGGCTCAATACAAATGACAGGATGTAAAAATTTAGATAATATTGTTAAAAGTGTTGAATTACTATTTTCTAAATTCAAAGAAAATAATCATAAATATAAATATTATGAAGGAGATTTAGATATCAAAAATATTGACAAATTTAAAATACAAATGATAAACACTAATTTTGATATGAATTTCAAAATTAATAGACATAATTTACATAATCTATTACTTAAAAATAATATTGATTCTAGTTATGATCCTATTATCCATCCTTGTGTCAATATTAAATATATTCCTGAAATTTATAAAAATACTATTATAAATAATCCTCGTATTATTTCACTTTTTGTTTTTGAAAGTGGTTCTATCACTATTGCTGGTTCTAATTCCATTGAACAAATTATTGGTGCTTATAATTTTATTAATAAACTAATTTTAAATAATTATAATGATTTATATGTTAAAAGTATCACTGCAAATACTATTATAGATCTTTTATCTAAATAAAAAACTTCTATTATTTATATTATTGTCAAAAACAAATGAATATTCTGTAAATTGTGCTGTTGGACCTTTATTCATATTTGATAATGTCGGCATTCTTCCTTCTGCTACTTTTTCTTTTTGTGTATTTAATAAAGCATTACCATAATCATTTCTACTTCTATATTGTGTATTATTATATGCCGGATTAATAGTTTTTTTATTTTCTGTCATATTTCTATTTGTTATATCTTGAATATTATTAATATAATTAAATAATATATTCTGTTGATTTACTGACAATATATTGCTAATATTATTATTATTTTCTGTTATATTTCTATTTGTATTTTCATTTATATTATTTATGTAATTAAATAATATATTCTGTTTATTAACTGACAATATATTACTCATATTATTATTATTTTCATCTATATTTCTATTATTACTTTCTGTTATCGCATTATTTAAATTAAATAAATAATTTTTAGTATTATTTCCTTTAATATTATTCATATTATTTTTATTTTCATCTATATTTCTATTATTACTCTCTTTTATTGCATTATTTGAATTAAATATATAATTTTTATTCTTATTTCCTTTAATATTATTCATATTATTATTATTTTCTGTTATATTTCTATTATTACTTTCTTTTATTGCATTATTTGAATTAAATATATAATTTTTATTCTTATTTCCTCTTATATTATTCATATTATTATTATTTTCATCAATATTTCTATTATTTATATCTGATATAGCATTATTAGAATTAAATATATAATTATTATTCTTATTTCCTCTTATATTATTCATATTTTCATTATTTTCATCTATATTTCTATTATTATTATCTGTAATATTATTTATATAATTATATAAATACTGTTTTAACTGATTACCTGTATAATTACTTAATGTTAAATTATTTTCTGTTATATTTCTTAAATTTTCTTCCGGTATATTATTTATCATATTATATAACATATCCTTATTCACATTACCTTTCACATTATACACCTCTTTTATATTTTCTGTCAATTCCCTTAATGTTACATTAGGAATAGCATTTTCATAATTCATCATATTTCCTTTTGTTCCTTCTCCTTTTACACCCGTTCCTATCTCTAAATAATATGTATTTATCATATCTCTTAATGTTGGATCTGTTATCGCATTCATATTATTAAATAAATATCCCTTCTCATAATCATTTATCGGTTTCAAATATACATTATTTTCATTCATATTTCTATTATTACTATTCTTTATTCCATTCTCATTATTAAATATATATCCATTACTCTTATTACTCGTATTTCCTAATACTATTTTTTCTGCTATCATATTTCTTAAATTTTCATCTGTTATCGCATTTATACTGTTAAATAAATAACTCTTCACCCCATTACTTATATTTCCCATATTATTATTTCCATTGTCTCTCAATAATATCTCCTTCTTCGTAATATCTGGTATCATATTAAATATATTCTCCATCTTCACCTGTTTCATATTCCCTCCCTGATTTCTTATCTCCTTATTTTCTACCTCTCTATTTGTATTATCCATCATCATATTGTCTTTGTCATATATTATCGTCTGTTTTCTTGTATCTGTTATATTTCGTGGTCCATCTGTCTCTACCGTATCCTTAAAACTCGCTCTATATTTACCTCTTAAATTTTCTGGTGTATTCTTCTCTTCTCCTTTTGCTACTCCTATATATTTATTATCATTCACTCTATTTGTTATATTTGCTATATATTTACCATGTATTGCCGGTGCTGTCATCTCTCCTCCTGTCGGTAATATACTCTTTTCAGAATTTGTATAATATGTCTCATTCCTATTCTTATCCACCGTTCCTATCACTCGCCTCTTATTACCCATCTGTCCATATATTATCGGTTTTTCTAATTCCGATGCTTTCTGATTTGATAATGCTCTTAATTGATCTACATTTTTCGGTAAAACTCTATATTGATCATGAAATCCAGTATTTCCTATAGTATTATAACCAAGATTAACACCTGGTGTAACTCTAATCGGTTCAAATGGTTTTTCACCTTGTCTTTTGTCTGATGGTATATATCTTGATTCCATAAAATCTGTATGATTTAACATCCCATTTACACTTTCAACTTTATTGCTATCTGGCGTAAATAATGGATTTACTTCCTGTTTTCTTTTATATTGTGGATTATTATCTGAACCTGTAAATAATTCTACTTTTCGACCTGACATATTCGCTTTCTGATTATATTGTTCCGGATTAAATCCATATGATGATGACTTGAAAAATGGTTGCATATTATTATGTCTCATATCATTTGATACTTTATATGTTCCATCGTCATTTATATTAAAATTTGATGTTCTATTCTCTACACTGTTAAACATATTCACTATATTTTTTACATTATTATGCGAATTCGGTATTGTTTTGTGATTAAATGTCATTTCTCCAAATTGTTCATCTAAATCATTGTTAATATTGACAGAAGTGTTATCATCTAATGATTTATTGGAAATATTCGATTTAACATCAAAATCTTTTATTTTATTTTGAAAATGCATATTAATGTTAAATGTTTCTATATTAGAATTTAAATCTGAAAAATTACTATCATTATCATTCATTATATTACTGTTTATATTATTATTTTTTATATTTTTATTTTTTTCTACCCTATTTATTATTTTCTTATCTTCTACTCTATCATTTATTTTTTCATATAAATCTTTATATATCTTCACATAATTATTATTGTTGAAAATTTCCATTATAACATATTATTATATTATAATTATTTATTAATTTTTACTTTATTTATTCACAATTTCCTTCTCTTCCCGGTTGAACTTTACTTGTACATTCATCCTGCTCTAATGAATACGGTAAATCATAATTAAAATTGTCTTTCGCCTCTAATCTAGAATTTACCGCCCCATTCCAATATATATTCAATTGCGGATTTATATTTGTATCATAAAATCTATTTATTGACATCTCCCTATACAACTGTTTCGGATATGTTAATACACTCGACATCGGATCTAATCCTCTATCACATAATTTAGCATCATATAACTTATATTTTCCTAAATCTACATCATTCACCATCCCTCTTCTCGTTTTTGTCGTCTTTACATTTCTATTCGTCATTACACTGTCTATATCTACTAAATCTTGTGCCGGTGTTATACTCGGGTTTTGAACCGGAATACTTAATCCATATCCATTCTTACTCGGTCTCGGTCCATTCAAACTATAACACTCATTACAACTTCTCACTCTATTCGGATCCAATATCGATTTTAATGGCGCAGTGCTTTGTTCTATTCTCTCATCTATGTTATTTGTATCATATCCTAATCTTGACGATGATCCAAAATTAAATCCTGAATTTCCACATCTGTTTTTATCTTTTGTATCTTTTGTATCTTTTGTATCATTGCTACAACTACTCTTAAATTCCTGATATTCTAACATTATATATTATATTTATATATATTATATTTATTATAAAAATTATTATTTATTATAAAAATTATTAATTATATATTTAAAATTATATATTATTTATTTTTTATAACTTTATATTATAATTTATTTTTTATTATTCATCATATTCTGAATCACTTTCTCCATTTTCGGCACTTACCGGTTTCACCATCGCCATCCTATTTACTGGTGCACTTCTTACACTACTCGCCATATACGGTCTCACACTTTCCATACCTCCTTGATATAATGGCTGTGTATTACATGTATTCATTAACATATTCACATCCTGTGTTCTATCGCTATTTCCTAAAATTTCCCTCGTCTTATTATTGTAATTATTTAATGTATTCACTCCATCCGCATTCGTCCATGTATTCCCACATACATTTGGATCTGGCACTGTATATCCTACAGATGATTGTCTCGGTATATTATTATATACTATCGGACATAAACTTGGTGATAATATTTTAGGCACATTATTGTCAAATGTATTTGTGTAATATTTATTCGTCTGATTATTTGGATTATATTTGTATTGATCGCATTTACTTAATGGTCTTGTTTGTCCTCTTAAATCACTCTCTAAATCTACTAAACTAGGATCTTGTCTAAACCAGTTTTTTTTATCAACACATTTAGAACAATTCTCTTGAGCACCAAAATATAATTGATATTGAAGTGGATCAACAGATTGTTGAAGTCTTTGTGTGTAAGCACAGCAATCATATGGTTGTCTATTTGAAATTCCTAATCCTGAATAACTCATTATTATATTATATATAATTTAATAATATTTTTTATTTTTTATTTTTTATATATTATTCTTATATATTAAATTATAAATGCCTTTTATTCTTCATTCTCTTTTTATTATTATAATTATTTTTTTATCTCTATATCTTATTTCCCTTATCTTTAATTCTAATAATACTGAAACTTTCAATACTAACCCAAATTCAGATGTTGATAAACTTAAATCTCAAGCCGAAGAACTCGAAAAAATTATCCAACAACAAAATAGAGCTATATATCTCAGCCAAAATTTTAATAAAGTTTCTGAATTTGATTATAACTCATTCATCGAAACTGATTTTGACGATATACAACTCCCTTCTAGCACTCTTATGGATAAAAAATTAATCACCAATAATTCTGATCTCGCTAACATGATCATTGATGCCAATAAATTTAAAAATATATACAATAAAGGTGATATCGTAACTAATAATTCATCTTTTAATATTTCTAAAGATGATATCTGCTATAAAGATGTCTCTAAAGATTTAAAAGAAAGTTCAGAATTCAAAAATAAATATCCTTCCTGTCTCGTCTGTTCCATAAATAATGATTATAAAAATACTAATTCTTATAAAAATACTAAAACTAATATCAATAAAGTATGTCTCTTTAATGACTCACCCCCTGATAACTCCATCCCCAATAAATCCGAATGTGTCAGATTATGTGAAAAATTATAATATTTTTTATTTTTATTTTATTTTATTTTTTATCTTATATAATTCCTATTATCTTGTCTACTATTGTAATTTACTATATTACTCACCTGATTATAATTCGGATCTATATACTGAAATTGATGCTCAAATGGCTGTCTATACTCATTGTTCTTCTTCCTCGTTCCTAAATTATTCGCCATTATATCCTGATCCTGCCAAAATCTTTTGTTATTATCCATTTTACCTCCTTCCATTCTACCTCCTTCCATATTCCTTATTTCATCATTCTTCCTATTACTATTCATCACAGGCACATTCCTCTTATATTCATCAAAATAATTACTCCTGTTTATCAAACTATCCATATCATCCATATTCCTTATACTCCCGTTAACCGCCTTCCCATTCTCCTGTATATTATATTCTATACTGTCTATTCTCTGTGATGTCCTCCCATCTGTATAAAATCTATTATCTAACTTATTATCCTCAAAACTCCTGTTATTCATCGTCTTCTTCCACTCATTTCTTGATTGTTGCACTTTCTTCATCCTCGCATTGTATGCATCCATCGCACTCTGCACTTCCGATAATAACTGAAATTTATTATTATTATTATTATTATTATTATTATTATTATCTTCATCTTCATCTTCATTAAATTCATTATATATATTTGTTTTACTATTTGTATTTCCCATTACCATATCTTTATTCTTATTTAAAGATTTACCACTTTTTATTCTCCCTATTAATCTATATATCTCCTCTATATCTTTACTTGTTATCTGAAATCTTTTGTTAAAAAACATATCCTCGTCCATATTATTCATCATATAATGTCTCTTCGTCCTTAAATATTCTACATATACTGGTATCTTCGTATTTATTAATGTTCCGCTGTTTAAATCCCTCTCAAATGAATTTATAAATAAATTTATATCCTCTATATTGAAATTAAAATTACTATTATTACTCATTATATTATTTATATTATTTATATTATATTTTATTTATAATTTATTACTCCGCTAAATAATATCCTATTCTTTATCTTTTCATTCTTCACATAATAAAACATCCTACCATTTATTATTATACTTTCTATCATCCTCTCTATATCATATCTCTCTATCTCTACCTTATTTTCTACATTTATCTCCATTTTCGTATATATATTCATCATCACTTTCATCATTTTTCCATAACACACCTCTCCTATATGTACTCTATCCAAATTCTCACTGAATTTATTACTATAATTACTCTTCTTCGACCTGTTTATCTTCGGTATCACCATATTCCTTATCTTTATTTTATATCTCTTCTCTATCATCACTAAATCATATATCATATCATAATCTTCAACTAACTCATTATCTTCTCTATATATAAATCCTAATCTCATATTCTCACATAATGGTATCTCTACATTTATTATTTTATTATTATTATTATTATTATTATTATTATTATTATTATTATTTATAATTAATAAACTACAAGGAACATTTTGCATTTTTATAAATTTAAGTGGTATATTTCTATAATTGACAAATTTATAATTTATTATTTCTGGATTGTAATAATATGGTATCTTTAACTCATATCTAAATATCATATTTATTAAACATATATTCTTGCTATTTAATGAATTTATACACTTTATTCTATACATTTCATCCATCTTTTTTACAAAATTTATATTCATATTCTCTTCCACATCAACATTATATGTTATCTCCCCAAAATCATTAAATATCTCACTCTGATTATTTAAATCATTAATCATTATCTCCCTATTCTTTATATTTAACATCCTCATTATCTTGTCGTTTGACGGATTTTTTGATACTAATAATAATGTCTTCCATACATATGCTATTCCATATGGACTATTTATATCAAATAAAAATTCTTTCTCCTTATTTATATTACTAGTGTATTCATATATCATCACATCCCTCTCTAACTCATCTCTTATGTCTCTCAAATTTTCTGTATTTTCTATATTTATATTATCATTATTATCATTATTTATATTTTTATTATTAAAATTTTCAAAATTATTATAATTAAAATTATCTAATGCTTTAAAATTACTATTATTACCATTATTATATACATTTTCATTTAAATCTTTCCTATTACATGATGTCTGACCTAATCTCTTGTCTCTATCCATATAATTTGTCGTATTATCTGTATTTGATATTTTATTAAATAAATCTCTGTCATCTAATATATTACTGTTTATATTCATTTTTTTCATCCCATCCATAATTTCCATATTCCTCTGAAATTGTTGATTCATTTTTATTTTATATCTTTTACTACTTTTTTATTTATAAATTATTTTTATTTATATTTTCTTCTATTATTTTAGTTATATATGGATAATCTTTTCTATCGATACATTTCTATCAATAATATCACTCCATCCTCCATCAATTTCCACCTCTTTATTCAAGCCAATTTATTCGATATTGATACTCTCGTTAATTTCGCCTCTATTAACCATCTTTCAGAATTTAAATCTATCATTTTAGATAAAATATCTCTTTCTGACTTTAATTCTATCTACTCTTCCAAATTCTTGTTATTACTTAATAATATTAATATTAATAATAATATTAACAATATTAATAATAAAAATAATAATATTAACAATAAAAAATTAATTAAAAAATATATAAATAAATCTCTATTACACGAACATAAAAATATTATTATCAATAATTTCGGTTCTATATTCTATTTTGATTTATTAACTAAATTTAATAAATAAAAATTCTAAAAATTTTTAATATCTAGGTGATTGCATATTAGGTATTTCATAATATGTACATTTTTCTGTATTCTCCTTACATGTCTCATCCCTCTTATATAACCATTCCGCAAAATCTTTCTGTGTATTCGCTAACTGTTTTATCGGCTGTGTCATAAATATCCTCTGCGAATTCTCCCTACTAAATACATCCTCCACATTCCTATATATACTCGAATTATACATCTTCTCCCCCTCCTTATTTAATTCTTCCTCCCTCTTAAAATCATATATCTCCCTCTCTATTTTATCCATATTTTCCGGTAATGAACTGTCTTTTATCATATAATCATTAAATGTTATGTTCCTAAATGGATTATTTATCTCCGGTTTCCTTTCTATCTTATCTATCACATATCTGTATTTATTATATGGCAATTTTTCATTCCTCTTATCCTCTTCTATCCTTAAATAATCATCTATGTCTATATAACTCTTATTATTACCTATCCTATACTCATTGTCAAAATCTATATATCCTGATTGTATCTCTATATCTTCTTTATTATTTTCTTTATTATCATTATATATTAAATTTATAGGTTTAGTATTAAAGTTATATTTCTTTGTTTCTGTAAATTTCTCTCTGTCTTTTTCATCTTTCACTAAATCTTTTGCTATTAAATTATTATTTTTTATATATAACTCGTGATATATTATTATTAATACTATCATCATTAAACTTACTATACTCACATTTATTCCTATCCCAAATATATATGTTATCATAAATAAATATATACATAATCTCGTTAATGTATTTAATGTCTCTATCATATTATCACTGTTTTCCGGAATTATCTTATTATACTTTTTATATAATATACTCGGATTACTCGTCCAAAATTCCTCCATTATATATTATCATTATATTATTTTTTATTTCTCTCAGCCTTTATTCTCTGTAATTCTCTTAATCTCTCCCTCTTCTTCCTTATCTCCTCCTCCTTATCATCACTCTCCTCTTCACTTTCACTTTCCTCTTCTTCACTTTCACTCGTCTCTGTCTCATCTTTTTTATTCTTTTTATCTTTTTCATCTTTTTTATCTTTTTCATCTGTTTTATCATTATTATTATCATTATTATTATTATTATTATCATTATTATTATTATCATTATTATTATTATTATCATTATTATTTTGATTATTATTAATCATTTCTTTTTCATCTTTATCGATTAGAGATGAAATTTTGGAAACATACATATTATGAATTTTTTCCATAATATTTGCTACATTAGACACAAAATTTTCTTTATTATTATATGTCTGTATAGTATTCCCCTTAAATATACATACATAATTCGGAAAATCTTTCATCTGTCCAAATGTATTCAAATTATCTATGAAATTATCCAAATTTATATATACTATCATCATATAATTTAATATCTTCGATATCGTTATCAATGTATCCTTTATCTCCTTCTGCTCTTTCTCATCTACTGTATTTCTTACTATTATCAAACTTATCGGTCTGTAAAAATTATTGTGTATTATCTCATCTAAATCACTCTTCTTAATTACCTTATACAAATTTTTTGACATATTTATACTATTATATATATATCTTCCATTTAAATTTTTATCTTTTAACTCACTTTTTACTTAATTTATCAAATAATGATGTTATGTCTCCCATGTCCGGCATCATACTCACATTATCCGTTATACTCGTCTCATCCCCCTCTCTCCTCCTTCTTACTCTCCTCTTCTTCTTATCTTTATTATTTTCATTATTTTCATTATTATCTTTATATTGTGGCGAATTTACATTTATTTCTTTCGTTCTATCTTCCATTATTGTTGTTTCTGTATTACTATTTATATTACTATTTACATTACTATTTACATCTACCATATTTTTCATTAAATTCGCTCTTACTATCTTATCTACCATATTTAATGCATCCGAATTTGTTGTCTTCTTCGCTAATGACGATGTAGCATCCCATAAATCAACCACATTCACATTATTCTCCTTTATACTCGTCATCATATTACCCGCCACTTTCTGTGCTATCCCTAATAACTTTTCCATCCCCTTCTTCCCTCCTGTATCCTTATCATTCTTTAATTCTATCACCTCCGTCTTTATCTTATTTAACATCTCACTTATTATTTTTGTCGTTCCCTTGTTTTTTACATCACCATTATCACTGTCTAATACAGATTGTAATTTATCTGCAGCCGTATTCACCTCATCCTCCTTTATATTCTCCATATAACTCTCCATTCCTGAATTTATCTTGTTATTCACAAAACTTTCCATTACCATCTCAAATGCATTTATGTTTTTTACTTCTACTCCATTAAACATCGTATTTATATCCATATTCTCTACTACCATATTCTTGTTTAATGTATCAAATGGATTAAATTCATCATTGTTATTTGTGTTCTTTATCGTCTCTATTACTTTCTGATATGACATCCCACATACATATAAATTATGTAATATCTTGTAGAATTTTTCATAATTATCTTGTCCTACTGCTAAAAACATCTTACTTATATTAACACTCGGCATTAATTGCCACATTTTATTATCATCTAATAATGTTTTCATCACTTTTTCATCAAAATTATTTTTTACTATGTAATTCATCCCTTCCTGTATCTTATTATTTTCTATCACTTTCGTTATTATTTTCTCATAATTCAATTTTTCTAATACATTCCTTATTTTATTTAATTCCATTCTTACATTCTCTTCTCCAGTTTTCTCATATGTATAATTTATTAATTCACTAAATAAACTTCTGAATTTATTCAAAAAATATTCCTTGTAATCTGTAGAATTTGAATTCGTATTGCTATTTTCCATTATAATATACTATTATACTATAATATTATATTTTAAATTCCTTTTTTTAACTCACTATTATTTCTCTCATCCTCTCTAATATTAATATCATCACATCCACATACTCTCTTATCATTTCCCTCTTATCCTTCCCTAATTTCTTACTCTTACTCTTCGCCTCCATCACCATTTTCACTATCTCCATCTCATATTTCCCTATATTTCTCCCTATATTTCTCCCTATATTTATTTTACTCTCCATTATACTCCTCAAATTATCTATCTGTTTGTCATCCTCATCAAATTCAAAATTTAATATTTCATCCTTGTTCTTTAATATTATTTCTATACTATTCATCACTATCTCGTCTCTATTACTCTTTATATACTCCTTTATAATTTCTTTCATACATACCATCTTTATTGGTATCATATCGTTCTCATCCAAATAATCTATCAATCTATTTATTACCATCATATATTTATCAATTAATATCGTAAAATATTCTTCTTTATTATTATTATTATTACTATTTCTACTCATTCTATTTTTATTATATTATTATCTCTTATTTTTTATTATATTTTTATTTTTTTTATTATCATTATTTTTCATTATTTATTATTATTTATTATATTTCTATGTTGTTCTTCTATCATCTTTTTAAATTCAGTTTTATCATTCTCTCTCACATTCTCCATATTTCTCATCATTAATTCCTGTTTCCTCTTGTCTATCTTGTCATTTTCTGGTGCTGTATATATATTCATCTCACTATTACATGGCATAAATGATTTCGGTGTCGGATTATCTGTCATCAAATACGCAAACGAATCCGATAATCCTTCCATCTCATCCTTCAAATAACCAAATGGCTGTTTCTTTATTATTGGTATATTATTATTACTATTATTATTATTATTATTATTATTATTATTATCATTATTTATATTATTATTAGTGGTGTTAATTGTATTATTAGAAGTATTAGTAGTAATAGAACTTCTTTTAATAACATTATTATTTTCTATTTTATTAGAAGAATTAATGGCATTGATAGTATCTTTTAACCAAGATATACATTGCTCACCTTGTAATATTTTTCGTGTATTTGCATTTTGAACATTTAATATTATTGTTGGAACACTTTGTAATCCTTTTGATTTATATTCCTGTATTTTATTATCTATACACTCCAATCTGAAAAATTTTAATATATTAAAACTTTTACCAGTATTCAAAAAATATATACACGCCTTACAATTCGAACTGTAATATAATACATTCGGTGCCTGATTCATTATTTTCTTTTATATTATATTTTTTATATTTTTTTATTTAGTTTATTTACTTTATTTAGTTTATTTACTTTATTTAGTTTATTTAGTTTATTTACTTTATTTAGTTTCAAAAAAATTGAAAATATTATATTATATAATATTATAATATTATATTATATATATGAATATCAGTCAAAAAGAGTTTAAAACTAATAAATTCGGTTCTTCTAAATTAATATTGGAATTTAAAAATCATAAAGATATATGTTATCAAACTATAAATTCTATTCGTAAAGTATGCACAAAAGAAATTCCTGTTTATGCTTTCCATCATCATAAAATTAATATCACCAGAAATAATTCCGTTTTTGATAATGATGAAATGAGATTGTATCTTTCTCAACTACCTATTTTTAATATAAAACCTAATGTTATTGATTTAGATTTAATATATTGGAAAGATGTCAATTTTAAAGATCCTAATAGAATTAAACATCCTGATGATAATATTAATATCGAATATTATATAAAAGGAAAAAATGATACAACTAGTCCAATATTAGATTTAACAACAAATGATTTAAAAATGAATATAGACGGAGAATTTGTAGATATACATAAATATTACAATAAAGATTATCCAATACCAATAATAGAATTAAGAAATGGTGAGGAATTTGAATGTAATATGAAAGCAGTATTATCAATAGGAGAAAATCACGCAATTTTTAATTCTGCTCATTGTTATTATAAAGAAATAAATGAAAATCATTTTGAATTAATAATAGAATCAAGTGGTCAATTAAATGAATATGAAATATTAAAAAGAGGATTAAAAATATTAATAAATAAATTTGAAAATATAAAAGAAAATATTAAAAATAATCAATATACTGGTAAAGATAATGCTAAATTAATAAAAACAAATAATAATAAAAATGAAACAATCGGAATATTATTGGAAAATGAAGATCATACTTGTGGTGGACCAATAAATTATTTCTTGCAAAATAATGATAAAATATTATTTAGTGGTGTTAATAAACCAGAATTTGCACAAAAAAATATCTTTATCGAAGCTATGGCTGATAAAAATACTAATATTATTGACGAAATTATTAAAGCTTGTGATAAATCTATCGCTTTCTATTCTGATATTCTTAATTTAATCAATAAAATTAATAAAAAATAAAATTAAATAATAATAATAAATAATTGGTTTTTTTGTAATAAATTTTATTAATATAATATTATTATATAGTATATTAAAATGTTTATAAATGAAATAGTTGATATTATAAACAACACTATTGACATTGTTTTTTCTGCGTGGATTTCAAAAACAAAACCACAAAATCTTATTGATTTTAATAATCTTATTAATGAACAAAATTTTGTAAAATTCCAAAAAGAAATTAATGAATCTATCGATTTATTATTATCTACCATCGACGAAAATAAAATTAAAAAAATTGTTTCCAAAACTAATAATATTACTCTCATCAAAAATATCACATCCAAATTTGTTTGTTATTATATCTTCATTTTTTTAGGTCTCCTTTATAAATCTAAAATTGAACTCTTTAATAATAATATCATCGAATTCTCCCGTAATCAACACTCCTTTAAACTTAAAATTGATAATTTCTTTAATTCTGACTCTAATTCTAACATCTTTAAATCTATTAAACTTATTAATGAACTTTATGATTACTCTAATCAATATTCTGATAAATCTTCTTTCAATCTTCTTAACTCTTATTCTAAAGATTTTCAACAATTTATCTTTGATTTTAATAATAAAGATAATCTTAATAAATATAATAAACAAGAAAATAATGTAGAAAATAATGAAGAAAATAAAAAAGAAAATAATGAAGAAAATGAAGAAGAAAAAATAACACAAATTATAAATCTAATAAATCGTAAAGATATTGATCCACTTAAAATTAAACATAGCATAATTAAATTCTTTATTTTATTCCATCTTTTTAAACCATCTGAAAGAAAAGAATTATTCAATATTATTGAAGCATCCGAAAATTCTAATGGTGAATTCATCTTTATCGATGTTCTCGTTCCTAAAAGTATGTTTATCGATTATGATGTTATTGAACAAATTTTAGATCCTAAACAAATTACTACTAATTTACCTGATAGAATTTATAAATTAATTAATGAAGATTATGAAGAAACACTCGTCGAAAATAGAAAATTTTATACCGATCACGAATCTAAAATCCAAAAATTATTCGATACTCATATCATTATCCCTATTGTAGATGACTTTTTATTATATCACAAAAATGAAGAAAATTATGAAAAAAAAATATCTGATGACTCTAAACAAGAATCCAATATCAAAAAAAAACAAGACACCAAAATTAAATATATCATCGAAAAAATTAATTCTGTAGCTAATCTCTATAATCAACCCAATAATATTGATAAATTTGATAGCACACATAAAAGTCGTAATGCTGTTGCTATCAATGAATATGAAGATCTTAAAATCATTTCTAAAACTAAAAATATGAAAGAATTAAAAGATATTAATTTAGATAATTTTAGAGAACTTCTTAATCTCCGTATTTATCCTTATATCTCTTTTAAAGATTTCAAAAATCACGGTTTCGTCTTTATGAGTGATAAATCTCATGAATCTATCCGTAATGTCTCTTTTAATCAAGAAAATTTTGAAAGAAATAAAATATTACAAACTCGTATCATCAGTAAAGATTTAATTGTTAATATCGTCGGTTTCGCTGTTCTCTCTAATAAAGAAAATATCCAATGTGTTAATATGTCTTCCATGCGTAATATCACTAAAGATTATCCTGATCCTCTTAAAGCTATCAAAATGCTTATCGACAAAAAAATTGATTCTAAACTTACCGGTAAACATTCTTCTGATCTTGATAAAAATTATTTCTGGCTCTTTGACCTCGACAAACAAAATTATAAAATACCTTATTATGATATCTCTGAAAGAATGCCCAAAAATGAAATTATCAAAATTACCGCTTCTTATCTCTATGATTACACTCTTGAAACTATACTTAGTAAAATTAAAGACTTCTTTAAATCTTCTAATTCTTCATATCTACCTCATTATATCAATATTCTCGATAATATTAAATCCAAATTTAATGATCTTAATAATAATCAATTCAATAATCAACTTAATGAACTCGAATATATGATGTATCAACTAAAAACTATATACTCTAATAATAAATATGACGAAATGGAAGATGAATTCACTGGTCTATATGGCAATGTCTATAAATTACCTCTTGCTATTCCTAAAAAATTACCTGACATAAATATAATCAAAGTTTCTAACCAAAAAATTATTAATTCTAATTTAATTGATTCTGATATTTCTGATAATATCAAAAATATTGATTTCGAAAATTTTGATTATAATGATAACTCCTTTATTAATGCTGTCTGTCAACATAATATCAGCTGGCAAAAATTAGCTATCATCCAAAAAGATAACTACTCCCTCTTTAATACTCTCATCTACGAATTCATCCAAAATTATGTCGAAATCGGTATTGATGACAGTTTCATATGTAAATCCTGTAAACAACCTATCGACATCAAAAAATATGATATCGAAGGTCATTTCGATGATAAAACTCACTCTTTCGTCACTCTTTCCATCTCTATCGACATCAATCTTGACGAACTTCCTGAATACGAAAATTATAAAACTTCTATCAGAAATATTGAAAAAATTATCGAAAGAATTGCCACCGTTTTGGATGTTCAATCTTTAATCGGTTCAACTTCTAGCATTAGATCCAGAAGAAAAGCTCTAGTAAAAAACAGTTTAGATTTAATATTAAATAATAATAAATATCTTGCAAAAAACAAATATCAAGAATTAATTAAAAATAAAATCGGCGAATTATATGGAATCAATAAAAATCTATCTAATCTCTTCATTTTCACTCTCACTAATGATGTCTTCATATATTCTTCCAAAGATAAAGATTTCTATAAACTCTATAAATATAACAATATTCTAGCTTACATCATTTTTGTCATTATTCTCGAATTTAATGACATCCAAATTGAAACTTTCAAAAATGATAAAATCTGCTCTTACTCCATCTTCCGTAAAGTAGGATATACTCTTTTCGATAATCTTAATATCATCATCAATAAATCTCGCGAAACTCATCCTATTAATAAATATCCCATTCTCTGTTATATTATATTCTCTATCTCTTGTTTCTTAACTAAATATAATATTTGGATAGATACTATTAGCACTACTGCCTCTGATTCTTTGTCTTCTACTACTGTCAGTGAAAAAAAGAAATTTAACCCTCTAATTCAAAAATCTATTATTCATACTCTTGTCGAAATTATGAATTCTGTTCTTAATATCGATATTCAACAAACTAAAAATGATAAAATTTATTTATATGAAATTTTAACCACTAAATACTATCTTAAACTTGATTTATATAAAGATCCTAATTTAATTAAAAAATTAGATAAAATGTATTTATCAGAAGATTTAAAAGATAAAAATACTTCTGGATTAATTGAAACTGATAAATTTAATATTATTCCAGATAATAATGTATTCTCTGATTATCATTATGACGATTTATATGAAAAAAAAGTAAAAAATAATACTTTCCCTAGATTTATTATTGAAAATACCAAAAAAGTTCTCCCTTTAAATGTTATCTCTAATCTAACTAATTGTGTTAATGGAACTTTCCATAAATTTAAACCTGATGGCAAAATTTTTAAATGTGTCCTCTGTAATGAAGAATCTAATACTGATAAATATATTAAAGATAGCACTAAATTTATTTCTGAAAAACATTTATTTAATTATTTCAGAAAATTAGCTCTTAAATATTGTAAAGATGGCAAATTACATCTATATCAATATTCTATCAAAGATAATAAAGAATTAAAAACTTGTAAATTGTGTAATTATATTTATGGTGAAACTGTTAAATTAAATGATAAAGAATTAAAAACTTTATACGAAATCATCTCTACCAATATTATCAATAATAATAAATATATTAATGATATCATCCAAAAATCTAATATCAAAAATTCTAAAAAATTATCTGAAACTAAAGATATCCTACAAAAAATTATCTACAAATTTAATAAATATGATAATAATATAGAAAATACTATCAACACTCTTATCGATAATATTCAAAAAATTACTGGCGAAAATATTGATAAATTCCATCTCCGTAAAAATAAATATATATTCTCTTACGATCATCAAGGTAATGAACTCAAAAATCAAAATAAAGAAAAAGATATTATTGAATTATTTGAAGATGACAAAAATATTAGAATTATTGAAAATCATTCTTTCTATAAAAAAGATGTCCTCCTCCTCTCTTATAAATTTAAATCTACTAATTATGAAATTTTTTATGATTTATATGAAAAATATCTTCTTGGTTATCGTGAAACTAGTAAAGATTATGTCATCAATCTAAAATCTAACATCAAATTCGAAATTATCTATTCTATCAAAAATTTATTCCTTTTATTTGGCTTCCCTCGTGAAAAAATTACTATCTATGATATCTACCCTGAAACTATCGGTATGACTTCCGATTTACTTTCTAAATTTATTAATAATCTTAATCTAACTAAATTTACTAATAAAATTTGCGGTTTAAGATTTAATCTACTCAAAAAATTAGGTTGTGAACTCAAAAAATATATCTACCGTATCCATTATAAATTTAATATCCTCAAATTTGATAAACTTATCGAAGAAAAATCTTTCGATGATAAAAATACTTCCGTTAATTTCGATTCCATTCTTAATAATCCTCTCGATCTCGCATATCATAACTATTTCATGAAATTTAAAGATCAAGATATTAATATCTCTAAACAATTTAAAGATAACAAAATCCAAACCTTCCTTAAACATATCACCGATATATCCATCTTTATGCCCTTCTCTAATCTTTCCATTCAACCTGACAAAAAATATGCCTACGATTTTAATTTCTTCCTTAAACATGATAAATCTTCTAATCTCATTCTTAACTATATTCTTGACGAAATTATCAGATTATTGGATTTTAATAATAAAAATACTAACGAAAATATTATTCACTTCATTATTAATATTCTATCCATTCTCACTAATAACCATAATATCGATAAAACTAAATTTAATAAACATATCAACCACTTCTCCCAAATTCTTTACACTTCCGAATTCTATCTCGAAACTCAAAATAACCAAATTATGGTCGATGCTATCGACTTCTTCGAAGATAATCATAATATCCCATCTGACGAAAAATCCGATGCCGAAGAAGAAGATACCGAATTTAGTGAAGCTATCAAAGAAAATAATACTGAAGATAGTCTTAACTACGATTCCAGATTTTCTGATGTCTCCGAAATTAATAAAACTTTCAAAATTACCGAATCTGACACTTCCGCTCTTAATTATTATGACCAAAGTTATTCTTTCAAAAATCTTAATCTGAACAATAAAAAATTATTACAAAATACTTTAGATGATGCTATAGAAGAAGCCCCATTTGATATGGAATTTGATGATGATGACTATTTAAATAATTTTAATGAACCTAGTCCCTATTTTAATGATTAAAAATTTATAATTAATTTTATATTTTTTATTAAAATTTATATCTTATTTTCTTTTATATATCTTTTATATAAATGATTAAACTTTTCCTTATTATCCTTATATTTGTTATTATTTTCTTTATCTACCAAAAATTATTCTCCACTGAAAAATATATAAATATAAATAATAATTCTAACTCTCTTTCTGATAATATTAACAACTCTTATAATGATATCAACTCTCCTAATAATATCATCCTCTCCGATAATGACCAAATTATTAAATTTAATAATAATAAATCTAATAATTCTAATCTCGATGACCTACTTTCTATCATCTTCTCTAAAAATAATTATAATAATAATGATAATAATAATGATAATAATATAATTAATATTAATATTATTAAAAATAACAAAAATAAAAATTTAATTAATAAAAACTTTATAGAAAATTCATATAATGACCAATACCGAGATATTTTAACTGCTATCAATATTCTCGCTCCTGAACAAAAACCTATTTTCAATCTTCAAGAATTACCTGTTAAATCTTCTAAAATTAATGTTTCAAATATTCCTAATAATATCAAATTTATGATAAATAAATTTATTGAAAATCTTAATAAAATTATTAAAAATCTCCCTCAATCCAATGAAGTTATTAATAATTATAATAATTATCTTCCTAATCATAATTCTGATATCTCTAAAAAAGGTATCCACAAATTCTATAAAGATATAGGTGTCGATTATAATCTCTATCCAGATACTCCTAAAAATTCTACCATCTCCCTTATTCTCATATCTAACTGTTCTATCGAAAAAACACAGGCAGAAGTTAAATATATTACTTCTTTTATCGTCAAAAAAGATTTAAAATGTGTTTCCGATCAAATGAAATTAACCGTCCATTTTGTCTGTAAATTAGATCCTTTCGAAGCTGATAATATGTTTATGAATAATTCCAATGATGACGAATTATCTAAAAAATATATCGCTCTCGAATATGTATTTGTTGATGGTTATTTCTCTAATCTTAATGTTAATAATTCAGTTGAATCTCATAATCTTAATAATAATGAAAACTCCGATTTTTATAATTTTGATTCACTTAAAACTTCTAATCTTACCTCTCAACTTGACATCCAAAAAGAATTTAATAAAAAAATTAAATTACATCAACAAGAAAATAATAATAGAACCAAAAATATTTTATATCCCATCTTCCAAGATAAAATTATAAATAAAGTTTAATTTTTTTTATATTCTTAATATCACTACTCCTTCTTCATTCATCCTACTCATATCCACCTCTCGTATATCATAATATTCAAATCTACCATTCTCCATTATCCTCACTCTCATTATCCTCGTTTCCGGTATCCCTCTCATCTCCCTCTCTATGTCTATCCCCATATAACGCCTCTGTTGTTCCGTTATCAATCTTCCCGTTAATATAAATACCGCATTCACTCCTAATATCTCTCCTACTATATATTCTATATCTCTATGTATTATTATTACTCTACTATTATATGGTATATTCGTCATCTCATTCCTCATCATCCCTATCGTATATACCATTTTATGTTCTTTTATATATTTTATCATTATTCACTCCTTTTTTCAATTTTTTTTAAATTACTTAATCTTTTTTATTAATTACTGTTTTATCTTTATTACTATCCTATCTTCTCTGTCTTCTATCTCTTTCACTTCATATTTATTCCATCTTCCACTCTCTCTAACCTTCACTCTCATCTCCGATGCATAAAAGTTGATATTTCTTGATAATTTAACAGTACATATCAACTTTTATTCTTTTACTAGATTTAACTAATAATAATTAAATCTGTTACATTCTA
>VFQS010000793.1_pt1 | contig 32196 bp, 36 predicted proteins | sample 3512361 | NCBI WGS metagenome assembly VFQS01 (sample SAMN10412375, study PRJNA504923) | tailings metagenome | isolation source: Relicate 1 Philex TSF3 active mining | place: Philippines
CTTCTTCAGCTTTCAAGCGTGCATCTTCTTCAGCTTTCAAGCGTGCATCTTCTTCAGCGTTCAACCGATCTTCTTTTATACGCAATTCAAATTGTTTTGCAAGCGATTGTTGTTCTAGTAAAGCTGCAGCTCGCGCGTTTTCTGCAGCCTGACGACGCACTTGGGCTTCCTCTTCGGCGGCTTTACGGCGAGCTTCTGCCTCGTCTTCTGCTGCTTTACGTGCTGCTAAGGCTTCTTCCATTTGCTGCTTACGTTTTTCTTCTGCAGCTTGACGACGTTTTTGTGCGTCTTCTTCTGCTTTTTTCTTTTCAGATTCAGTACGTATATCAATTTGACGTTTTCTCATATTTGCAATTTCTTGACGTTTGATTGTTTCCAAACGAGTTTTTTCACCTTTTTCAAAGGCTAATTTTTCTTCTGATTGTTTTTTTAATGTATTCATAACCATAACATTTTCTTCTGCTTTTTTCCGTTCAACTTTGGCTGCATATTCAGCCTTTAGTTCATTTTCAGCAATACTTTGTTTCACAATAGATAAAAGCGCAGGATGATATGTTTGAAATAGTGATCCATCAGAGGGATTAATAAATCCACGAAGCATTGTAGATTCATCATAGACTGAAACCATACGTACAAGTACACCTGGAGTTATACCAGGAATCAATTGTTTTCCAGTTTCAGTTAACACACGTCCAGCCGGGCAATTTTCAGGTTTTGCAGTTGGATGTGATACTAATTTTGATGCACGAATATCATAATTAAATATATTGTGTGCAAAATTATCAATGGAAATATATTTACGCGCCATTATTTCTCTTCTTCTATAATTAAAGCGAACAATTACATTTTTAACCAACCGCAGAGCTGAACACCGTTACGTTTCGCACGATTCATACGCATTTCTTCCTCAAATGCTTTATCCAAATCCAAATATTCATCTAATATACGTATAATTTTATCCATTTGGATGCGTTTGCGACATTCAAGCGCATCCAATAAATCCAGATCGGCTTTAAGAGGTTCTTTATCGTCACGTTTGGCTTTTTCAATGCGTACTTTCACAGCCAATTCGTCATTAAACATATCTTTCAAATGGTTTGTAGCACGCATTTCCTTGTACTGAATATGTTTGACTTCTGTGAAAATATTTGTATTATGCAGTTTCGGATATGAATACCGAATATTTTCAGGTAATATAAACTGGTTTGTTTCTTTAATATCACTGACATCAAGTTGAACTTTTTTAATAATTTCACCTAATTCATCGGAAGCGCTTTTCATAAATAATATCTTGCCTGCATTGAATTCCACATATGATTGGATTTTATCAAATTTATATGCAGATACACGGTGAGCCTCTGCACGTGCATCCAATTTCAAATAATTGATAAGAGCCAAAATAAATGCATTTACACCGTTCAGCGAGCTGACGATTGTAGGACCGTATGATATATCTTTGAGTACAAGACTCAAAATTGTACACAAAGCAGTTATGAAAATAGCCGGCAACATTAAAAAATTCAGTCGCTGTTCACAATGTGTTTTGGCTTCCGTGTATAAAATTTTCTGCCCTTTCAAATACATGGCTAAAATATCACAAATCAGTGAATTATTGGATTCCTTGTATTTGAAGGCTTTGTCAATCATTCCGTCTATTTCACTGAATTTGTATTCGCTGTATTCGGAAGACATTCCATCTCCATCATCGCTCTCGGGAGATGTTGTTGTAAGAATGGAATCGGATCGTAGACCTGCTCCTGCTCCTGCATCCCCAGCCCCAATACTTGCACTTTCTGCTGTTGGTGGATGCACAGCCACTGTGACTCCACTTAAATCTACTTCAGCCGCACCAGAAGCCATTTTCTATATTCAAATTACAAAAGTATTTTGAAAACGCAGCTAGATAAAAATTGAAAGACTGTATATCACAATTGTTTGACACACAGACAAATTCAAATATGTCAGTTCTAGATCGTACATTTCTTGTATTGCTTGCGGTGCTAATGTATATTCTAGGACTTCCTAGAATTGTTATTGGTGCTATTATTGTATGTTTGCTTATTTTAGAGTATTTGTTTACACTTGAAAATCAGCATATAAATGGATATTATGCCTACCCGCAAGGTAGATATTTGCGTTATTAGATACAAGCGAAAGGCTATGACAGCATAGACAGTAAAATTTTTAGATTTCCATTTTTCCATTCATTTGTTGTAACTGCAATATATTTGTTTGTGCGAGCTGTAAGATCGGGTGGCAAATTACAAGGTTTATCGTGTTCATCTGTGCACGTAATAATTGCATATTCGTCGTTTGTTTCCAAATCCAGTTCCAAATAACAATTTTTATTTAATGGTTTGAGTGCTGTAAGCAATGCTTGTTTTAGTTCAAAACCTTGTTTGCGATTCAGTTCGCAAACATTCACCGATACATTGTTAATATACAGATATACTGCGATTGATGTCATGATGTGCTGTACAATTTACTGGCGATAAAAAGCATCAATTTTTAAGCTGCGGTCGTATCTAAACTTTATAATATATTGAAACGTAGTATAAATGTCAAGCGCATCAGGAGTAAATGTATTTTCATTTTGTATTTATGGATCTAATCCAAAATATGTGGAAGGAATGGTCAAAAATTTAGAACAAATTCGTGCGCATTATCCTACATTTCAAACATGGATTGTTGTTGGAAATGATGTACCGCCCGAATACATTGAACGTTATCAATCATTTCCAAATGTCAAATTAACACATTATCCCCTCACAGGCGGGCGACTCACAACATTCCGGTTTTTCCCAATTGATAATCCGGATGTCACATGTATGATTGTGCGAGATGCAGATAGCCGTATTACGGAACGTGATCGTGAATGTATTTGCCGATTTATGGAATCCGACTTTACAGTGTACACAATCCGTGATCATTATTATCACAAATGTCCGCTTATGAGCGGTCAATGGGGAATCAAACGCACGGCTGCACATCCAATATTTCAATTAGAAGCCGGATACAATGAACTCAAAGACAAATTGTCATCCGCCGATTATTATGGAAACGATGAATATTATACACGCCACTACATTTATCCAATGTACGGCGAACATATGATTGTATTTTCGTCAATTGATTATACAACCGGTGGAAAAGAAATGGTTGTAGATATAACGCCACCACAAAAAGACAAGTGGGATTTTTGTGGAAATGTATATGAATTTCGGCGAAGCGAAGACGGTGTGCTCAAAGAATATCCTTTTTTTGAGTACAGGGCTTAGGCGGATGTTCCATCAGCCGCGACCCGCATGGCGGCTCAATAGCCAGTTTTTAATGTTCAAGGGTCTAAGAGGCTGCGGCTAAGCCGCAGCTGTAACTGGACAAATAATTACATATTTTGATTCTAATCTATATGCCAATACATAACCCATTGTATGACATGTAGATTTTGATGTAGCGCGCAGAGTACAAATAGGTTTAGTTTCATCATCGTTTGCGTGTTTGGATACAATTGCAGCCGCTGCTGTTACTGCAGCTTCCCATGACGGATGCAGAATCCATTGTTGATATAAAATATCTTTTGCAGTCACTTCGTCGTCGACGAGTTGAACAAAATAACCCACTATTGACATTGATGCTTTTCTATATTATATTCATATCCAATAATTTAGACTGCGGCTGATCGCCGCCTGCCTAGTCAAAATGAATATTTGCATGATTGACAATATCCGAATGTGTGACGTACTGGAATCCTAACTTGCGTTTGAAACACAGCATTTTATTATCTTGGTTGAATTTCGCCCAGTACCGATCGCAGCAATAAATTCCAGGCGCTTCGCCACGTTTCATGGCTTCAACGCCTTCATATTGACAATCACGAATAATATGTGCAGTTGATTTTTGCAGTAAATATCCTGAGCTGGTTGTACAGGGTTGTTTGTTGAACGACACGAGTTCATCGCAATCTTCAATATTACCCCATTTGGAATAACTTAGAAAACAGACATAAAAATCGCGGTATACTGCGTCTTCCTTGTCTGTTCTTGTAAAGAACGCTGACAATGAATCATGGACGTGCTGAATATCACTGAGAAATGAAAAGTCATCTTCCAATACCATACATGCGCCGTACCCACGATCGACAAAATCAGCAGCCACATCTGCATGATTTTTAGATGCACATGCATATTTATCTTGGTTATGATTTCCAGTATATGCAGTAAATCCACCACAGTATTTATGAATACGGTGAAGTGGTGCACCTACACGACATAGTTCCAGTAAAATATGGAAATACCGATCCACGCGAGATTCCGTTGTTAGAATGTAAATACGTTCAACGGGTTCCCATGAGGAATGGTATGTGACAACAGTGTGATCAATCATATTGAAATAAATGGGATGGCGATATACTTTTTGAGTCGCGGGTAAGCATTCAACGCTGTGTGGGTAATTGCCGTAATAAATGACAATTTCTTTTTCAGCCGGCGTATACGATGGATCAAAGCATGCCCGCACATTCCATCCGTCTTCAATTCTACGGCGCAAGTAGACATTGGAACGTTCAATAGTCCCCTCATCTACAAATCCATATTTGTAGAGCGCGAGAACATGTGCGGCTGCATCCAGTTCACTATTGTCAATACAAATTTGGAATGCAGAATTTAATTGGTCGGTCCGCCGATCCCATGGTAGCGCTTTAATAGCGGTTTCAAGTGATGAAACAAGAGTATCCATTTTCTATAAAAAGACATGGATGAAAGTTTAGATGGCTAAAAATCAAAGTTATTTCGTTGTGTCTAACTTTTTTCCGTACATTCAATAAGAATGTTCAAATACACAACACTGCTTTTCGGATTATTGTTTGGAATATTGGATGCAATCGCACTTCCTGTTGTGAAAGGAGTTTCCTTGGGTTGGAAACCATTGTGGATGGCAGTACCGGTTCTTATTTACGCAATCAATCCCTTCATTTTTCTTAAAGCCTTATCTACTGAATCTCTGGCTATAATGAATTTAGTATGGGATTTATCAAGTGATGTACTTGTTACATTGATTGGTATATTTGCGTTTAAAGAACATATACCCCGTACAAAATTAATTGGTGTTCTTCTAAGTTTTGTTAGCTTGTTCTTAATGACATATGAAGGTAAACATTAGACCCGGTACAGTCTAAAGACAAATGTCGTAGGATATATTGAAGCCTCATTGGCGCAATTGGATAGCGCATCCGCCTTCTAAGCGGAAGGTTGTGGGTTCGATTCCCACATGAGGTATTCATTGTATAGTATTGTGAAATACGTAATTTGACAATACTATAGATTCGTCGCGGCAACTCGGCTAGAAATTAATTCGCGTCCCCCAGAAACATGTCCGCTCGTCAAGCTCCGGATCGTTCGGGTGTTATTGCACAACGTTTAGCCGAAGCCGCACAAATTGAAAGCGAATGGAACGCAATGTCATACAAAGATCGCGCAGCCTGGTGGATGTCCGCAAAATGGTACGGTTATCAAAGTGCAGAAGCCTACCGTCGTGGCGATGATGCACAACCCAACGAAAGTTGCAGATACGGTGAACCTGGATTTTTCATTGCGACCCGTGTTCCTTATTTTGAAGCACAAGCTGCAGTGGCTGAAGTCGTTGCTGCTACAACAACCGTAGAAACACCAACCCCTGTTTCTGAACCCACGACTCACCCATCTCCTACAGAACCAGTAACTGAACCTGTAGCAGAACTCGTCGCTGTTCCTACAGTTTCAGCTGACCAAGCTGCAAATATACTTCGTGAAGCCATTAAAAACAGTATTTCTGAAACAACAACACAACCATCAAATACAAACACAGCAGCGAATCACCACAAAAAGAGAAAGAAAAATAAGCGCGGTGCATCAACAGGCGCTGGAAAAACAATTGAAATTTCGCTCAGCCGTTAAGAACGAACAATCCATTTCACATCACGGAAACAAGTCACGTCGCATCCGCCACCGTAGGAAATCGCACTTTGCAGACATTCTGTCAAGTACGACAATTCATCCAGTACACCCCGTGATTTCATGGGCACTAGATTTTTCGTGCCTTCAATGCGATCTTTTTTGCCTGTTGCATGAACAGACGCTGATCCCCAAAATTCCTTATATTTACGCCCATCCAATTCCACGGTATTGCCAGGCGAATCTACCAGCGCCGAAAACATACCACCAACCATCACGAGCCCAGCACCGAGCGCCAGTGATTTCGCAATATCACCAGGATCCTTTATTCCGCCATCGGCAATGATTAGCGCGCGACGTGCAGCCTTAGCACATTCACCCACAACAGAGGCTTGCAGCCCGCGACTACCGAATCCAGTAACATTATATGTTGTACACGCGGATCCAGGACCAATCCCGATTTTAATTGCATCTGCGCCCCAATTCTCCAAATCCCGCACGGCTTCCGCTGTGCTCACATTGCCGGCAATAATATACACGTGACTAGGCAATTTTTCACGAATCCAACCAATCATTTTTTGAACACTTACTGCATGTCCGTGTGCAATATCAATCGTAATATAATCTGGAACAAGATCGTTTTTCATCAATTCTTCAAGAACGTCATACGATTCTTTCCCAACACCAACACTAATACTGATTGGCAGCCCATGTTTTGACATTGTTTCAGCAAATTCCAAGGTCTGGTTGGCAAACCGATGCATGATATAAAAGTATCCAGCGGAGGCTAACTTTATTGCTAGTTTCGTATCAATCACACATTCCATATTGGCTGGAACAATAGGAAGTGCAAATCGGTGTCCACCAATTGTAATGGAAGTATCGCATTGGCTACGGCTTTCCACAATACAGCGCCGCGGCACAAGGTTCATTTGTGGATAATCAAATACAGTTGTCATTGTATCTATACATCATACATTGTTTGATGTTTAGATTATGTCTTTCAGCGATTCTGGAAAAAATTGAATGCTTCTAATTGGTTTATTATGTATACTGTCCCCAATCCAACAAATCGTTTCCAATTCCCAGATTCGTTTCCTTTCTTCCGTCTTTTCTTTTCAGAATCAGAATCAGAATGTCCGCTCGTTGCTCTTCGTCGGATTACTCATCCAAGATTGCAAGTATGGTTGCACAGGTAAAGCAGTACAAGTCCATGTTGGAAGCCACAGAGAAAGCTGCAGAGCACCGTTTGTTCTCGCCGCGTATTTACGAGGAGGACAAGACTGTTATTCAAGCCAAGATCGTTAAGAAACTTTTGGATATGAAGGACATTATGAAGCAATGCAATCATCATTAACAGCCCACAAAAGCCCACTACAAACGCCCACTATAACCAATCAAAACAAAAAATTGATCCTGCATACAACTACAACTTTTTTTCAGTAAAAACATACTCAGAACATAATGGAAGTTCTACAGCCGCCGCCCGAAAATAAAATCATACTGGACACGGTGGTAGAACCGTGCGCAGTATGTCTTGGAGATTACAATAAAAATACGCGAAAAGCCATTGCATGCATCTATTGTAATGCGTCGATTTGCAAAGCATGTGTTCAGACATATCTGTTGTCAGATGGATCAACGGAGCCAAATTGTCCAGGTTGTCGCGCAGCATGGAGCCAGGACTTTCTTGTTTCCAATTTAACAACTGCATTTCGCAGTCGCGAATTGAAACAGCATCGTGAAAAGGTGTTGCTGGATCGTGAACGTGCGCGTCTACCGGAAACACAAGACGATGCAGAACGATACAAATATGCCAAAGCTGCAGTGAAACCAATTGAACAAAATATCACCAAGTTGGAAGCAGAATATGAACATCACGAAGCGTATGTGAAAATGCGAACAGTTCAAAGCAGATTTCAAGAGAATGAACGTGAATTTCACAAGAAATACAGTGAATGGTTTCGTAATCCTGAAATTCGTACAGCCATGGCAGCACGTGATAAGGTTCTGGCTGAAAATTATGCAATTGCAAGACAACAACGATCGAAACCAGATGTAAAATTGGAACTTAAACCAGTTGTGCCACTTCCAGCCTATTCGGTTGAATTGGATGCAATTTCAAAACGACGTTCGGTGTTTGCGAATGAAATTCGCGATTTGCGGAAACAACTCACGCCGCTAGAAAAGGAAATCGACTCAACCAAAGCGCTTTTGATTCCTTACAAGTATACAATTAGTCATTACGGACTTGTACGAGGTAGTGATGAGGCTGGCGTTGCACGCGCGAAAACAGAAAAACAATTTATCCATAAATGTCCTGCGCCAGATTGTTCAGGATTCTTGAACACATCGTGGACGTGTGGGTTGTGTGATACAAAAGCATGTAAAGATTGTCGCGAAATTGTGACTGCGCCAGAAGCGCCAGAAGCACATGTTTGTAATCCAGATACGGTTGAAACAGTAAAAGCGATTGCAAAGGAAGCCAAACCGTGTCCCAAATGTGGAACACAAATTTCCAAAATTAGCGGGTGCGATCAAATGTGGTGCATTCAGTGCAAAACTGCATTTAGTTGGAACACCGGACGTATTGAAACATCTGTGATTCATAATCCACATTATTTCCAATGGATGCGTGAATCTGGAAAAGAAATCCCGCGCCGTGACACACCCGGTGATGGATGTAATATCGAGTATCGTCTAGATAGGCAGTTCGTGCAACAACGTATTACTCGTAACTGTTTGTTGTACAAATTTACGCAAATTGAATTAATGCGGCGACATGTTGCACACACAACTGTTCGCGCACTTCAAGCAAGTATGCGTGATTATGAACAGGATGAATGGCGGCGTATTCTACGAGTGCGACGGCTGACGAATGAATTGACAGAAGAAGACTGGAAAATTAAATTACAACGCAAGGAAAAAGCGTATTATAAGGAGCGAGCTCAGATGCAACTATACGACATGTATTGTAATGTATGTCGTGATATTATAGCTCAACTTATTGGTAACGAGTCTGAAGAAAATCAGCGAAGTGTTATGGATCAGTGGAAAGAACTTCGTAGATTTCTTGAAGACGAACGACTCAAAATCAATAAAGCGTATACTTGTAAAACACCCGACTTATTTGAAAATCATCCAAATTTTAATGACTGGGAAAAATGGTAAGACTTAGTAAAATGGCTGCTCCTGCTCCACCCATGCCACCGCCGATGCACATAATTATGAGAAATAAAGGTCGTAATTATGATTGTTACAGAAAACAAAATGGGGATGGTACATTTACCTATGGTTTTTTAATACGACGTTACGATTCACATGACGGTGAAAAAGCTATTTTTGTGTATAACAAAGATGGTATAAATAAAGCAGATCATGTAAAAATGGCAAAATTAGAACCTGCAGATCGTGAACAATGTGCACATATCCCGAATCAAGATAAATTAATGATGTACAATGAAGGCGGTAGACGCAAATCCCGAACAAAACGTTTGAGAAAACGTGCTAAGTACAGTCGTCGTCGGTAAAGATGCAAAAAAGAGCTCTGTGGCTCTTTTTGCTGTGTGTTGGGTTTTGCATTTTTTCTGTGTTTTGGGTTTTTTAAGTCAGACCACACGCACAAGCAGAACATAGACTATTTAGAAGTTGAAGCGACGGCTCATCTTGCCGTAACTGTCGTCCAACATCGGATCGTACGCAGTCACCGCCTTCTTCTTGAACATGGGGTGGCGATCAGCATCGTCCTCATCATCGTCGCCCTCCACCCGCTCACCTGAGCCGCCAGCCCCACCAAAGGCAATGTTCAGGCGCGAAGGCGCAGCTGCCGGACCCGTTGCCTTCTTCTTCTGTGCCTTAATACCAGCCGCTGCAGCTGCAGCAGCAGCATCTGCAGCTGCTTGGCGCACAGCAAGAGAGTCAGCAGCGCGCTTCGCAGCCATGATAATCGCCTGCATCTTTGCAGCCGGCGGATCACTCAGATTCAGCACCTGACCAGGCAGCTTCTTAAGATAAATGGAGTACTTTGGCGCAATGCGGACACCACCGGGTGAGCGGAAGATCTTGATGTACTCGGGGGCAACTGCACCCGATGCCTCAATGTGGAGAAGCGTCTCCTCATTGATGCGGTCAGCCGTCTCCATGTGAGCGCGAATGATCATCCCCCGAATCTCGGGCGTGAACTCGTCCTCGCAGCCCTCGAGATTGCAGTACCCATTCAGCGCCGAGTCTAGGGCGTTAATGTACTCCATGTGCTTCTTCGTCAGGTTGCACGCGCCCGTCTGCAGAAGCAGACGTACGATCTCCGCGTGCCCCTTCTGAGCAGCCACGATCAGCGGCGAGTACTCGTACACTGACGAGAACTTGTTCACATCCGCGCCCTCAGCCAGGAGCTCCTTCACCCAATCAACATCCCCCGTGGCTGCAGCTGCGACAAGCGGGCTCTCGTCCCACTTCGCAGTTGCAGCACCACGGCTAATCGGTGCGGGTGCCAAGGCTCCATGAGTCGACGGGGGTGCGTCCACACACCACGTGCAGCCCTTGCACGTCTTCATGTGCCGCTCGCGAGACTCGTACTCGCGCTCGGCTACTACCCAATCCGACATGTACGTCGCCAGGTCGGTCATCTTGATGTCCACGTTGTCTTGAAGAAAGTCCAGTAGGAAAGCTTGAAAGGAAGGCAGGGAAAGGAAGGCGGGGTGGCAAGAAAGGTTCGATCTTATCTTTTTTCTTGCGACGCTTATTAACAAACATTGTCTAAACTATTGTCAATTTTTTTCCATTTTATATACACTCCGCCTACACACCTACAAAAATGTAAACAATTCAAACAATCCCGTGTAGTCAATATCCTAACACTGCTTCATAATATGGTTTGCGCCTTGGACCAGTTGTTTAAAGTCAGCCTCGATGCGCATGAGTTCTTCAATAGATTGTTCAATTTGAGAATGAACCTTCCAACCCCGCCGCGATGTTTTTGCAGACGGATCTGTCACTTCAAGAAGAATACGTTTCATATGCCAAATTCCATGCTTTTTAATATTGATCACTGTATTGTACGCTTTCAGGAATTGTTTGGCTTCGTCGCGGCTATATTTTTTGGCAGGATTAAACATGTCTTTAACAAAGTGAATAATATCCAGATTTGAAGCATACAGTGAATGCACCTTTTTATCAGTCATTTCGTCGTATTTTGCCATGTAAGCGGCTGACCTGTGAATCCCACCACTTTCCGAAATCTCATTGTACATTGTAATAGGATTGGGTATTTTTACGACTGTCTTTTTGGATTTCTTTTTGTCGTGACTACTACCGCCTGCGCCAGCACTGCAAGACATTTTGCGGAAAAGGTAAAGGAGCTGAGCGTCCATTTAATACATTATATCAAATGTATGAAGTAGAGAGTCAATTTTTCACACAACATGGAAATCGAAAAGGAACGGAAAGAAGACATACATTGGTGCATGTATTGTACAGGTCTAGCAATCATATGTGGAGCAGTTGCTTTTTTTGTATTTTATTTCTGGCTCCGTACATGAGAAAAATTGAAAATAACCCATGTGTTTATGAACTGTGCGATGTTATACGAATTCTTTCCAAAATGTCTTTCTATGATTCCGACGTTGATTCCGAGCCAGCCTCACTGCGCTCGTCCTTGTCATCGATCAGCGGCTCCAAGATGTCCGATGATATGGAACTCAGTATTCCGCCGCCTCCACTTCCACCAAAGCCATCCACACTTCAATCATTACCACATGGACCGCTCTATGTTGGTGAACGGTTCCCAAATCCAGAGGGACAGCAATTTGAATTCAAGGAAACTTGGGGAGCGTGTACAACGTCCAAAATGCACGAAACGATTTGCTCATTCTTGAATTCAGCTGGTGGATATTTAATGTATGGAATTCAGGATTCTGGAAAGATTTTGGGAATTAGTCGTGACGAAGCCGATAAGATCTTGCTACGCGCTGATGATATTTTCCATACATCCAAAATCCAAAACATTGTGTCTGGAAAGTGTCCGCCAGCTTCAGCCATTCGTGGATCTGTGCTACGACTATGTACGCTGGTACATAATCGTCCGCATCCAACAGAACGGTTTCTGGCAATCTTGATCGTCGTAAATCCTGATCACAATCAGACGTATCGGATGACAAATGGCGACATTATGATCCGGTTGTCAGCCTCAAATTTCCGCAGTAAATCAACAACACTTTCCACATTTGAGGAACTAATTCGGGATAATCGCGCCTTGGAAGCCGAGAAAACGAAATATTACACAGAGCGGAACAAGTACCGCAAAGAATTTGCAGTTATGGAACATTCGCACCGTGAGCTTTCGATTCGAATGAAGGAATGTTTGATGGATGTAGCAGCAGCGCGCGCAGAAACCCAGTCGGCTCTTGAACTTTTGCATGCACGTATTTTGGCTGAAAAAGCCGCATTTGAAAAGGAGTGGGCTGCCACGTCATCACCCTCTTGGTTTCCTGGTTGGATAGCTGGTTGCTTTCACTAATCTAAACAATTTATACATATAATTAGATAAAACCATGTCACAGTCACAACCTGTATTTCATTTTTCATTACATAAAACAACGCGCGAATATCGTGCTGGGTTACGCGCGGTATTTGAACATATGAGTACTGTACTTCAAACGTGTAACTTTCAACAAGCAATGCAAAAATCAGAATTTCTGAAAATTAATAATAAACTTGTATTTGGATTTGAAAAGGAATGTGGTGATGAGGAATACAGACTAGGATTGTATGCGGCAGCAGGATGGTTTTTACATGTTATGAATGATTTGGATATTATAAAACAAATTGATGCAGAACAAATTATGAAACATGTTGAAACAATACTAAAAAATATTAAAAGCGAAGACACTTTATAAAGACAAAAACAATGCGAATTTTACTTGCGTTAATTTCCATTGTATGGTGGATTGCTGTATGGGGATTTAGTGATAGCATATTGCAGCGGCTACATAAAAATTGATAACTCGTATGTCAGAAAATAGTACAAATACACAACGATTTCAGAATGTCATGGTTTAGTAAAACCACTACATTTCGCTACGCGGATCTTCGTGACGATGTTAAAACTATCGTCCATATGAAGATTGATATAAGTGTGGAATATCTTTATCGATCAAATCCATATTATTTCCGGATTTGTACTGGAAATAGTATACTTCTAGTAACACGTGATTCGTACGTGAAATCAGTTCCAAAAGAAGTCTATTTTGATTCAGTCGCTCGTGTTTTGGGAAGCACGCCATTTATTATTCATCCGAACGGTGATGATTATTATTTTACAGTGTCTGTAGTACAGAATTTCACTCAGGCTCCTTCTCGAATTTGTGAACGACTTGCACGTGCAGCAGTACAACAAGCCCAGACTGCAGATGAACACTGCGCAATTACTCTTGAACCGCTACGATCACTCACATCGTTTGCTGTGTCGCCATGCGGACATGTCTTTAGTGAAGTAGCGTTGCGTCTACATACATGTCCTTTGTGTAAAGCGCCAGCGTTATGGACTGTTTGTTGATTGATCAAGGGCTGGCTCCTGCACCTGCACCTGCAGCAGCTGCACCACCGCTATTATTTTCTGCTCTCCATGTACTAATTTTATCCTGAATTGTTTCCAAAATGTGGTTAACATCGCCTGCCATAAAAAAACAGTCTGTCATCATGAATGATGATATATCTGCGTTTGTTAATTCCGCTTTTTCAGTATATGCTTTTAACAATGAATTACTTCTAGATTTACGTTTTGACAAAAATGATATGCGTTTGTCATTTGTGTTCATCGCAATAAATTTATCAAGTTCACGAAACTCTCCAATACACATAAATCCCATATTTTTGTAGAAATTATACAATTTCATAAATCCTTTTTTAGGATCTGAAACTGGCATCAGATAGACTGTACGAATATCATGTGAATCTTTCAATATTTGTAGAAAAAGACCGATAATTAAATAACTTTTTATTTTATACGGTTCAAGTTTATAATCCATGCAATGTAATAATGCAAGTTCTCCTACACGATTAAACGAAAATGTAAGCGTACAATATGATATTCTATCTCCATTTTCATCTTCAACAAACATAGTCAAATCGTATTTTTTATTAACCTTCAATGATTTTACATCATCTAAATCAATAAGTTCGCGTGCTTCTTTATCTTCAAGTGTAAACAAAATATCATCCTTTTCGCCACCGGTTTGTTTATACTGGCGACGATGTTGGCGACGACGCGTAGAGCGCAGGCGGCGGCTGCGCGGACAACGTCGGGTGCTCATATTCTCTACTTTACAGATCTAAAACTTTGTAGGATATCTGGAAGTAAAGTAAAAATATGTGGATCGTAGTTCGTTTTGATCGCCTTAACGACGTGCAGTCAAATGTGGCTGTACTTCATACACAATTAGAACTTATGAATTTTATCAATACCGAATTAACAATATACACGAACGCTAAAACAGTTATGATTCCAAAAGACAGCGATCAAATCAATAAAAAAATGTATCCAATTGTAACATCGGATAAATGTGATTTTTACGTTCAATGGTTTGATTAGTCAGTTCCCCAATTTATACGGCAAATTAATTGTTTGCTGGATGTACCTGCGCCTGCTCCATAAATACGTACAAATACAGAACGATCAAAATATTTTTGAATTTCTGTATTTAATGCAGTCAAGTAGGCATAATCACAATCAAATGCATATTCCCAGCTATTTTGTCCAACCGATTGTGGCGATTTTATATATGCTTGAAATGCATCCAGAATGTTGCTTACATATGATTTTATTAATTTAGTAGTTGTTTCATCTATTGTGCCAACAATTGTTGATTGCGACATTAGTTTCATATTACGTTGCATGTTGTTAAAATATCACATATCATCAATATTTAAATCTAATAAGTCTAATCCAACCGTTTTTTCCAGAACAGTTTTATTTGAAAATACATGAAACAAAAAGTTTTTTCCATTTTCCGAAAATGCATTCAATACAGCCGTGCTGCACGCCGAACAATACTTTGAACATTCACAAGCCGACATCATAGTTTTCACATGCGAACTAAATCCTCGTATTATTTGCGGAACGATTCCAAGCGGTGACGCTGTTGCCGCACTTAATTCCACATCATGATCTGCAGGCGCTTCAAAGCGTTGTGGATGATGAAGTAGAGATATTAAAAGTTCGACAGCCGTTGCAGATGCGATTGGTGCAACACCGGGTCGTGTTACAGTACATTGTTGATCTAGTGTGCGATTCAGGGTCGTATTGGCTGGTGCAACACAATCTAAACAAAAGTAGCATCCCCCAATTCCTGTAGGACTGTGTCGCATAACTAGCCATGTATCAAATCCAAGTGCAACTGTAAACGCGGGTTTACCTGCTGCACGCGCCAGTAATGTCGGCAACCAACGACTTTCACGTGTATCTGTGGCTAAAAAGACGACATCGTGGTCAGCAATCAATCGTATCAGCGCATCAATATCACGCTCAACATCCGCTCGCTCAGTCTCATGGACAGGATGATCTGGTATTGGAATACGTAGCACGTGTCCAGAAGTCACAACAGTTGGATGTATGCGTTTCAAACTATCTGCCGCAGCCTGTGCTTTCCAACACTCCTTCACTGCATCATTGAATTCAAAAAGTGGTTGCCGAACCGGATTTGAATAAGCCACACGCCCACTGTCAACAAAGGTAATGTATCGTACACCCCAGGCTAGCAGGTCGCGTGCAATATGGCATCCAAGTGTACCAGCACCCAGCATTAGGCATTTCAACGCACCGATTCCAGCCAAATCAAGCGACGGTAACATGCGCCAGCGCATTAATTCCAAATTTAGGCATGCGGCTTGGTCGGCTGTTGAGGTTGGATCAAATGCAGCGCGAAGATCCGCGCGCCGTGGACACATACGACCACTTTGATCCGGTTCCCATCCAATGACTGCAGTAATGAGATCCGCAGGCGGCTTGGGTGCTACACCAATCGTAATTGTAATATTATTGGAACAAATAAGTTTAATTTCCCCCCCAGATCCTACAGTTGTACAAAGACACACAAGAGCCCGCCGTGCAAACCATGGAAATATATATTCATCTGTCCCGCGCCGATATACAGGAAATGGAAACAATGCGTCAGTTAATGCGGAATCTTGCGCTGATTGTTTGAAATCAAGGATGCGCCATTCATACATATCGCCAACCGTCCCATTTTCATAACGCAACACTTCAACTGGAAATCCAAACCAATACAAAAATACATTGTCTTTGATATTGGGATAAATTAGCATACAAAAATCAGCTGTTGTTTCAGCCAGCAACCGCTCTTTATCGAGTGTTTTGAATTCATGAGCAGTGTTGCATAATACTATATCACCGCGTAGATCACCAAACGCACCGAACGACTCCTCCCGAACTTCCAATACACATGAATCAGATGTTTGAGATACAAATCCGTAAATAGATTTTTTGGAATTATCTAATTTCCATTCATCAATTATTTTATGACGTAGCGTTTGCCAGAAGGAAAACGTCACGCGCGAAGTACACGGTTGCCAGTGAATGGACATATCGTTATAATAACAAACAAATGATAATTTAGATAGTTTCTCCAACAATAAATTCAAAAATGTACTAAATATTAATTAAACAAATCAATGCAAATCAAAGAAGACTTGAACGAATATATTCTAAATGTTCAAACCGTACAAGTTCAGATGGTTTTCCTCTAGATGTGACAATGTGCCATAATTCTGCATCCTTTGTGTTTTTCAATACAGTTGACGCAATGCTACCTGGATTTTGAGTATATTTGGCGATTGCTATAGATTTCATCGTTTCAATTGACATTCCTGACCATACTATTAGTTGTTCAGGTGTGAGTTTAACAAGTTTTCGTTTCTTTTGAGCTAAAGCTCCATCACCCAATCCAATTGCATCACCAGATTCAACTGTAAATTTCAATGCTGCAACTGGATTTGCTATGTGGATTTTTGCTGCTTGAAATGCATGTTCAATACTACGAAATGTATATGGTTTATCAAAAGGTCCTTGCCATACAAAACTAACAGAACTGTCGAAATTACTCAAATATTTTCTGAAATCTTTGATTGATTCCAGTGGTTTATATGCTGTGGGATCCGATATACATTCATGAACACCCTTACCTGGTTTTTTATCAGCACTATTGCTTTTAAAAGCAATCTTGGTTGTCATTGTTCGGTTCAGAAAAGAAAGAAAGATCACAGAAGAGCTTGAAAGGAAAGATTGAATTGATTAAAGAAACAATTAACCAAAAATACTACAGCATGTAATTTCAATTTTTTACATTTTATAACATGATACAAGCAATCATTAACAAAATCACAATCAGACAGCCCACTTGTAGAAACAGATCAGATACTGCGGTAGAATTCCATCGGCGTAAGGTGTTACTAGAATGTCATCCTTTCCGCCTGTTCCAGAATAGTCGCAAGCGGGTGTGAAGGCTTTCCCGCTTCCAGGAGAACCGAACTTGCCCTTTGCAAAGTCGCACATAAAGACCATGCTGAAGTTGTCAGTCGTTTTTACGTCTTTACAGTACTGTAGTGCAGTGGCTGGCTTTGCACTTGCATACGTACCCTTGCCGTACGCTGCTACTGAGCTGTACTTGGGATCAAATCCGCTGCTAGCTATGGATGAAGCCGCTGCAAGCGATGTGCCATGATATGCAGTAATGACTGTCGCAGCAGTCCCGCGCTTAGCGGCTATATCTGCACAACGCGCGTCAAATGCGGCTTTCATTGCAGCGTTGCGGATTTTGAAGATAGCGCTGACACAGGCTTTTGGTGATCCAAGTGCTTTCAAGAAGGCGGCTTCCACAGTTTCGTATTCCTTATTGAAGGAAAGCATGTCAGCCACATCGCTCATGTAGGAAAGAATTATGACAGCTGGATCAGGAGTCGTCATGAAGAGGGGAAGGGAAATTTGTAGGAAACTCAGGAGTGTATTGGACACTTGCAAAACTTGACAAAAAGACACATGTCAATTTTTCCACTTTTCCAACCATTCTGGATCAATTATATACAAAAAGCAAGGATTGTGCGGAGTTTTGTATGGGTGCGGAGTTTTGTATGGGTGCGGAGTTTTGTATGGGTGTGGAGTTGCATGTGGCAGAGTTATGCACAATGAATTTTTGTATGTAATTGATCCAGAATGATGTAAAAATGGAAAAAATTGAATTGTACAAAATTGAGAAGTCAATTGGCGTGCTAAATACAAGTAGATTGATCGAACCTATTAGCACACGCGACCAAGCCTTCCTTTCCAACTTTTCTCTGGACTTCCAACAAGACAACCAAGATGGCAGCTGCAGCCGTAGCCGACATTGCTAAGGCGTGTATGATCTGCCTGGAGGACAAGTTCAACAAGACTACCAAGACCAAGACCACGTGCCTGTTTTGTCACGAGGTCATTTGCAGGGAGTGCCTGAAGGCGTGTCTGCTCAACGACACGGCTATTGACGTGTGCTGCCCCGGTTGCCGTGCAACATGGTCGCAGGACTTCCTGGTGGAGAACCTGCCTGCGACGTTCCGTACGGGCTCTCTTAAAAAACACCGCGAGAAGGTGCTGTACGATCGCGAGAAGGCGCAGCTGCCGATGCACATGGACGACGCGCGCCGGTACAAGACAGCTAAGGAGGCTCTGACTCCGATCCGTGAGCGGATTAAGGCGCTGAACGCAGAGTACATGGCGATCCCTGTTGTGGCTGACTACAAAGCCAAGAAGGAGGCTTCCAAGAAAGCCCGCAACGACTACATCAGTCATCGCACTATCGCATACGCCGACTACACCCGTGCTGTAAACGAGTACTACGCGGCGCGTATTGCAATGGACAAAAACTCAGAGGCAGTCCGCCTGAAAATACGGATAACGCAACTCAAGCGAACGATGCACGAGTTTACCCGCCCCGTCAACACGTTCGGTGCTGTGGGTCCCGTTGGTCCTGCAGGTGCTGCTCCTGCAGTTGGCGGCGCAGGTGCTGCAGCTGAGCCTACTGAGAAGACGCGCCGCATTGTCATGGGCTGTCCCGCAGCTGGCTGCAGCGGTTTCGTCGATACGCTGTGGAAGTGCGGCATGTGCGAGACGAAGGTGTGTAAGGATTGCCACGTCATCAAGACGAGTGATGAGCACGCCTGTAATCCTGACGATATGGCAACTGCTGCTGCACTTGCAGCCGAAACGAAGCCGTGTCCCAAGTGTGCTGCTGCAATCTCCAAGGTGAGCGGTTGTGATCAGATGTGGTGCACTTTGTGCCACACGACGTTCAGCTGGAAGACGGGTAAGGTAGAGACATCGATTATCCACAACCCGCACTACTTCCAGTGGATGGCAGCCAATGGTCACGCGATGCCGCGTGCGGATCTGCCTGGCATTGGGTGCGACATTGACGACATGACCATGCGTGCTGTTTTGCGCTACACAGCCGAGTCCAACCTGATTGCCAATCCTGCTGATAAGGAAACGCGTCGTCGTCAATTGGACAAGATCACGGAGCGCCGTCGTCAGCGCCTTGACATGGAGGCTGTCCAGCTGCGCCGCGTGCGGGACCGTGTGCGTGAGCATATGGAGGGCGGCTGGCGTCGCGAGCTATGTGTGAAGCGTCTGTCAGGTGATATCACGGAGGCTGAGTGGCAGATTACGCTCCAGCGTGCTGAGAAGGCGCACCACAAAGAGCGCGCGTGGCTGCAGCTCATGGAAATGTACGCTGTGACATCGCGTGACATCCTGGGACGCATTGCAACTGAAGCCGCGCCCAATTTCGGAGAGATCATTGAGGAGCACGAGCGCCTGCATCAGTTCACGTACGAACAGAGTATTGCCATCAGTATGGCTTATCAGTGTATTGTGCTCAAGGTCACTCCTGATATGAAGGAGCCTGAGACCAAGAAGCGCGAGAAGAAGGCTAAGCCGGCTGCTGCAGCGATGGGAGGTGCAGGCGGTGCTGCGGAGGCGGAGGTGGAGATTGACGACTAAAACCCACGAAAACATAAAAAAACAAAAACCACAAAAAATCATAAAAAGTTTGTCTGTACTCAAATTCAGTGAACTTACAAACCAAAATGTTTGAAACACAACTTTTTTACAAACAAATGAAATGAAATAATAGAGAAACAATGGCTACTCGTCGCCACCAGAAACGCCGCCCCGGTTCCAGTCGCCACCATAGACGCCACAGCACTCGTAGAATTCAATACAGACAGCGTGGAGGAAATAAAGTGCTTATGAAACATATAATGGATTTTAATGCTTCCAAAACGCATCCCGGTGTATATTGCTACATGGACGAAGACAATATCAATCACGGATATGCAATGATTGTTGGACCCCGGTATCCAGCACAAAGTGCAGATGACAAAAAAACTGCAAAATACCCATATGAAGAATCTTTGTTCTTTTTTGAACTGAACTTCCCAAGCGATTATCCTGCGCGTCCACCCCATGTTACATTTTTGAACTCAACACTTGATCCAGAAAATCTTCGCATTCATCCAAACTTGTATCAACGTTTTCATGATAGCGCTTCTTCGGGAAAAGTCTGTCTTTCCATTTTGGGTACATGGGCTGGACCCGGTTGGGAAAGTACTATGAATCTTGAATCTACATTGATGACAGTTCAAAGTTTATTAGGACCAAATCCCATACACAATGAACCAGGTTTTGAACGATTAGCTGCAGCCGATCCACGAACATTATCATATAACCATACAGTTCAACATAAAGCAATTGAGTTCTCGTATAATGTATTCAAAATGGTAGTAGCCGATTATGCACGTGAATCGGCGGCTCGTAGTGAAGCCAGAGCTGCAGTGGGACCACGTGGCGGCGCAGGAGGACCTGTTGAAGAAAACAACAATTATGTTGAATTTGAATCAACTTTACCTGTCTTTATAAAACCGTTTTACGACGATTTGAAAGGACGTATGTGGAACACAATCCAATTTTACATTCGAGGCAAACTTGATGTTATGATTGATATGCATACAGCCGATCCGCCAGGTATAGGTAAAGTTCAAACTGTCCGTGAACTACATCATGAACCTAGAATTGTTGATTATGCAAAATTACTTGAACAAGTAATGGCATTGCGTGTTGAAATTCCAGAAGAATTACGCGTAGCAAGTGCAATTGAAAATGCGAGTGTCAAAGCCGAACTCAATGAAGCAAAGAAAAAAGCCAGAGAAGAAAAAGCAGCCAAGAATGCAGAACGTCGTGCAAAGATTTTACAAAATCTGAAAGATAGAGGACAAAATATCAATGCCAACTTTATTAAAGAACAAGACACACAATCATTATCAAATTATTTGAATCGTTTGAAAGAATCGGCGCGCGAAAATGCAGCAGCTGATGCTAACAATAATGAGTACCAATATCCGGAAAATGAGTAGATAAAATGTGCGTTCAAATAGCTTCACACAAATATATCAAATTAATATATTTGTATGAGCGCTCTTAAATCAACCGATCCAGAATTATGGGCATCTATTCAAGCCGAAAATCAGCGGCAAGAAGACCACGTTGAGCTCATTGCATCTGAAAATTATACATCAAAAGCTGTTATGGAAGCACAAGGATCCCAGCATACAAACAAGTACGCCGAAGGCTACCCTGGAAAACGGTATTATGGCGGCTGCGAGTATGTAGATGTAGCCGAGCGCCTCGCTATTGAGCGTGTCAAAGCCCTATTTGGAGCCGAAGCAGCCAATGTCCAACCGCATTGTGGTGCGAGTGCAAATATCGCCGTATTTTTTGCATTTCTAAAACCTGGTGATACAATTATGGGCATGAATTTGGCTCACGGCGGGCATTTGACGCATGGCATGCCGCTCAATATGAGCGGAAAATGGTTCAATGTGGTTTCATATGGATTGAATGAACACGAAGAAATCGATTATGATGCCATGGAAGCCGCTGCACGCACCCACAAACCACGCCTGATCATTGCAGGCGCATCAGCGTACTCGTTACGGATTGATTTCGAACGTTTCGCCAAAGTAGCCAAAGAGATCGGCGCGATTTTTATGGTGGATATGGCGCATTACGCGGGATTGGTCGCAGCAGGTTTATACCCGAATCCAGTTCCGTACGCCGATGTTGTTACGTCAACCACGCACAAAAGTCTGCGCGGACCACGTGGTGGAATTATATTAATGAAAGCCGAACATGAAAAAGCCATAAATAGCGCCGTGTTTCCAGGAATTCAAGGCGGTCCGCTTATGCATGTCATTGCAGCCAAAGCTGTTGCATTTCGCGAAGCCGCACAACCCGAGTTCAGTGAGTACCAAGCCCGTGTACTTGAAAACGCTCGTGTCATGGCGGAAACACTTACTGCGCGAGGACTGCGAATTGTGTCTGGACGCACAGAATCCCATGTTATGCTCGTCGATGTCCGATCAAAAGGCATGACCGGTAAACGTGCTGAAGCAGCCCTGAGCGCAGCTCATATTACTTGTAATAAAAACGCAATTCCCAACGACCCAGAAAAACCGTGGATCACGAGTGGAATTCGTATTGGAACACCAGCCATGACAACGCGCGGATTCAGTCCTAAAGAAACCGAACAAGTTGCACATTTAATTGCAGATGTGTTGGAAGCACCTGACTCGCCACAGGTTATTGAAACAGCACGTGCTAAAGTAGCTGTACTTGCGGCTAAATTTCCAGTATATAAATAGAAAACAAAATGGATCTACAATACAATATGAAATAAAATTATGCGGTCCAAAACCTTTAGGAGTTCCGGCTGTACCCAAGAAAAAGTCACTGAGTTATAATTAGCAGACAGATCGTTTGCGTCTAAATATCCAGTTTATAAACACACCTATAACAAATATGGAAACTCCGTTTATTATATACACAAATATATACACACTTGAAGGCAAGGATCCGAAAACAAATAAATATGTCGACATGTATTTGTTATGGTTGACAAATTTAATAAAGTATGCAAAATTTCAAAAAACAGACGTGTGTATAACATTTATGGATGAAGAAACGCACAATTATTTGAATGTAGATAAATCTGAAACATTTAATATTTTTCAAAGTCTAAAACGAAAAATAGAGAAATTTGTAATTATTAAATATCCTCCTCCTAAAACGCATAAAGAAGGAATGTTACGAAAATATTCAGTTGATATTATGTTGGAATATACAAAACCCATGAATGCGCTAAATCCTATTTATATGTATTTAGACATTGATGTATTAATTGTAAAAGATATACGTAAATTAAATTTAACACACGAATTGAAACCAAATCGTACATCTATATTTTTACGATCTGAATCAAATACATTTGAACATTCTGATTATTTTGGAGAATTAATGACGGAAGAACACAAAACATTTTTACTTGAAAATAAATTAAAATTACCGGGTTTCAGTGCGGGAATTTTTGGTTGGCAAAACAATATACATATCAGTGAATTTTTAAATTTCATTTTACGACAAGCCATTGAATCAGCTAAAGAATTTTATACAGTTGAACAACCGTTTTTTAATGCTGCTTTATTCAATTACATGTTTAAAGATAATTCTAAATTTTCATTTGTAATTATGAGTCGTACTTCAATTGGACATAATGTAATTGGAGTTCATTTATCTCCAAATGTTGTATTAGCAAATTATTGCGGTGAGCCAGCAGATGAGTCGTTGCATTGGTCAAAAATGTATCATCAATTACTTACGCAACTTTTGTACGGTCAATAAAAATCTTGATAATAAATATAAAAACATGGCAGATCGTGCTCCTAAACGCTCTTACATTGCAATGCGTGCTTACAACAATGATATTTTTTCATACACGACTCGTATCGTGAACAATTTCGAAACTGTGGGTACATTGGGAGCAGTGGCTGGTGCAACCGCTCTGACATGCCCACAGGGTCGTATTTTGACGGAAACAGGTCGTAAATTATACCCTGGAGCCAACCCTGGTATTACTGAATTGATGGTGGGTGTGTTTGATTATGCAACAGGTCTATCTGGATTTATTGATCCCAATTCGGCTGCATTTACACCTCAAAATGCGGATCGTCCCTATTATTTCACAAGCCCGGGTTCAAACTCAGCCGAACCTGATCCTGATCGCGCGCCTCCGGTGTTTACTCGTGGTGATGTACTCGCTCAAGGAAATCTGGATCTGAGCGGCTCAGCACACATTTACGGCGATGCACTTATAAATGGTGATATGGATCTGAGCGGCTCAGCACACATTTACGGCGATGCACTTATAAATGGTGATATGGATCTGAGCGGCTCAGCACACATTTACGGCGCGGTTGAAATTGATGGCGTTACAACAATGAACAACAGTGTAATTATTGGCAACGGCGGCACAACAATTCAGCGTGTGACGAAGGGGGATGTTGCGGTGAATTTTAGCGTGCCTGCTGACAGTCGAATCACGCAATCCATCAGTGTGCCTGGAATGAGCAATGGTGACATGGTCTTTTTACAGTACGCGCCCGAAGTAGATCGCCGTTTGTTTTACGTGGGTCACGATACCGATACAAATGTCATAAAGCTCTATGTGAATAATACGCATTCAACAAACCTAGACTTTGCAACTACCATATCCTATATGTGGTTCAAGATGTAAGTAGGTATTATACATATAGTTTAGAGCAACATTTCATTCCACCCCAATTCTGGTACGAGCCATTCGTACTTTACATTTTCACGTTTGTATAAATGTTTAGTAGGTACAGTCGATATATCAATTAATGCACTCATGGCAAAGTAGCAGCTATCAATCAAATACAACCCATATGCACTTTCCATAAGGGAAATATAATCCAATATATTTTGTGACGGTTTTCTAACGGCTAATTGCGCCAAGTAATAAAATGGATGGTTGGTTGAATACATATTTCGATCAGGGTTCAATGCTATACATTCTGCAGCGCCTGCAGCGGCAAATACATCATTCGAAATTCGTTCTCCCGTTTTTGTACTAGATACATCATGAACAAATACATGCCTCAACTTCAATTGTTTGAGAATTTCAAGAAGCGGTGATATTTCTGTGTTCCATTTGAAACCCTTACGACACGTCAAAAAATCCATATTTAAATCTTTATAAAATCCGGATGGAAATGGAAAAGGTGGGTTGGGTTTTGGATTATACATGCCTGTTGCAGCAATGGATATTTCACCCCCTAATTTGATACGAAGTTCATTAAGCACACGGTTTAGTTCTGATCCGATAATACGTTCATCTGCTGTGGAAGCAATTGGAAGTAATTCTAGATTTTTTACTTCTCTATATATACTTTTTAATGTATCGAAATACATAGTTTTACAAGGAATGTATAATTTATCTACTTGTTTGGATAATTCAGATGCAGCTGGAGTCATAATAATATGATCACCAAGCCCCATATGCATTAATAATACAAGATGTTTGTGTTTTTTACCGTTTGTTGTTTCTTTGATAAGATAATGTGTGTCATTATCAACATCTTGGGTACCCACTTCAAATATATCACCATCCCTCAAACAAATCAGGTGATGCGGTTGTCCAATTTCTATCGTTACAATATCGCCGCAATTTAGAATTCGAGAATTCATTATAGCAGTTCGCGTATCAATCCATTTATATTCAAATTGCCCCCTTGCAATATACCATGTTTTTGTTTTGTGAATGTGATATTTCAGGGTCAATTCTGCACCGCGCACAAAATGCAGAATCTTTCCACAATATGATTCATTGTTTGTAGTCAAAAGTTCATATCCATCCCAATCTTTTATCACCTTTTTTCCTATACGGTCCGTCATATCAGTCATTGTTTATTGAGGGTTGCTTGCTAAAGAAGATGTTCTAAAGTAAACTATATCTTATGTCTTAGACTAACTATATCATAATGGAACACATTCTACATATCGCCCACAAACCCAATATTATTGTTGTCGGCGATATTTTTCTAGATCATACTTTTTATGGGTCTGTATCACGAATTGCGAATGAAGCACCAATTCCTGTATATAAACATGATCGTGAAGTATGGTCATTAGGTGGTGCAGGAAATGTACTGGCAAATTTAGCGCAGATGGGATGCAATCAATTATTCGCCTTTGGACGAATAGGTTCGTCATCCGATCATAACACCGCTCAAATTACATCCTTGTTATCAAAATATAATATATACAATAAACTTTTATACGATGAGACCATGTCAACAATTGTAAAAAACCGATATTATTGTGGAAAAACAATGATGTTTCGTCATGATCAAGAAACAGTTTCATGGATCACATCCGCCCAAGAAGACATTGTACTTGAACAAATTTCTTCAATCCTAATAAATCCAGAAACACCTGTGAGTTGCATTGTATTTTCCGATTATAACCGCGGCTTTTTAACAAAAAGATTGTGTCAAGAATTAATCCAATTAGCAAAAACACATGGAGTGTTTACATGCGTTGATCCCAAAGAGGATGCAACCAAATATAGGGGATGTAGTCTTATTAAGCCGAATCGCGCAGAGACATCGAAATTGTTTGGAGTCCAGGTCGAAGGAAAAGATACAAAACACGCACACGAGGTTATTCATACAATTGTTGGATGTACAGATTCCGTGATTACGTTGAGTGAAAATGGCGCGACATTGTTTCAGTCAGGTACAGACACACCTTTGCATTGCGCAAATCAACCAATGGAGGTGATTGATGTAACCGGTGCAGGTGATATTGTATGTGCAACATTAGCCTATTTGTATCCAATTTATTCAAATAAACAAGAGATACTTAAAATTGCGAATATTTTAGCCATGATTTCCGTCAGTCATTTAAGTTCATATGTGTTGCGTTCACCTGATTTTATAAAATGCAGCACTTTAATGAATAAAGAAAAACGCATTGAATGTTCACGACTACGTAAAATAATAGATGTTTTGCATGAAGACAAACAAATGTCTGTGTTCACAAACGGATGTTTTGATATTATTCATGTTGGGCATTTAGATTTACTCAAACGATGCAGAGAAATGGGGCATATTGTAATTGTGGGTCTGAATTCAGATGCATCCATTTCCAGGTTAAAAGGTTCTGAACGTCCAATTAACAATCTAGAAAAACGGATTGCTTTCCTTAGTGCACTAACATACGTGGATTATATTGTCGTGTTTGAAGAAGACACGCCTGCAGAATTACTGGCGCACTTACGACCGTCAATCTTGGTGAAAGGTGGTGATTATACACCTGAACAACTTGTAGGACGTGAACATGCAGGTGAAGTGCGAATTGTACCGTTTGTAAATGGATATTCATCAACCTCTGTGATTCGTGCAGCCCAAGCTAATCGTCTAGGGTTGTAAAATCCACACCACACCAAGCTTCAACACGCGATGGATGCCATGTACGCATTATCAATTCTTCTTTAATTGTACGCATAAATGTGCGACATAGGACTTGATTCTGAATTTCACACATGACTTGAAGTCGTCTAACGATTTTACGTTGTGCATTATCATCTTCATATAGATCAGAAGTGTTCATCATCCAATGACAATGATCATCGTAGGCATCGTCGGCATCGTCTGGTTCAAGCAAATGTAACGGAGTAAACACTTTTACGTCATTTAGAGTAAATGACGTAAATTTGAATGCATTCCATAATTGATTACAATCATATAGAACAACGATATCATTTCTGTAAATATACGGATAATACTGTATAGGATTTTCGCATATGTTAATACGCATCACGCTATTTGAAATTCTGCAGCCATGGAGTTCGGTTAAATAATTATTGCTAACATCAATGTCATGCAACGTATCCGGCAATGGAGGCAACGAGAAAAGTTGACAATTGCGTGCACAAAGAGCCTTAAATGTAGACGGAAGCTGTGGTAACTTCGTCAAATTTGAATTATCGTCGCAACACAATTCCTGCAGTCCGTCTGGCAGAGCGGGCAATGAGTGCAGGTCGCACACCCTACAAATAAGTTTTTCAAGAGACGAGGGAAGAGCAGGTAATTCCTTTAACGCTGGATTAAATTGACAATACAGTTCCAAAAGTCCATATGGAAGTGTTGGAAGCACAGATATATTTATTTTATCAAAATGTAAATATTTCAAATTCACTAAATGTGAAATATCTACATTTATAATTGAATTCCATATCATTATTGTATGAACATTGAGAGGAATCGGATTCATATATACAAGTTTTGAAGAATTATATATAACAAGATTTGTTAGATTTGGTGGAAAATATACACGCGTTTCTGTAGTATTATTTGTAATTGTCAGTGATACAAGTTTTGTATATGGACGCAAATCAAGTATAGGGATTTTACATTGGTCAAATGATACTTGTTTTATACCCAGTAAAGAATCCGGATTTATATCCGTTTCTTTCCGTAAGAAAAGAATTTCGTCGTGATGGAAATGATTTATATTTGATGACATTGTAATCCAATACATGAAATGGAATGGATTAACGGTTATATTTCAATTTTTCTTTTAGCAGCCTAATAAATTTGTTTCTACAATATAGAAAAATACTATGGATTTCATAAAACGCCTTTTTGGTGGTAAACCTGCTAACACTGCAAATAGTGCTCCGGCGTTGTCATCTGGTGCAACTGCTCCTCAAATGCCACCCCCTTCAGCCCCTGTTGCAGCTGTTGGTGGTCGCCGTCGTCACAGCCGGAAACAAAGACGCAAACACCGCAAACACTCACGTAAACATGGACGCAAGTAAATAATTGTAAGAAGTTCAGAAATAATATCAAGTATCATCAACATACTTGATATTATGTATTTGTATTGAATAAATGAATTAAGGAAGCAATCAACGGCGTCGTGTTAATCGGCGTGCTGACCGCCGGCGATTTGTCCGTGCTTTCTTATTAAACATTTTCATTGCTTGAGCATTTTCATTACGTAGTTGTTTTACAACAGTTTCATGAAATGCATTCTGCAGTTCCGGAAATGCATTAGCATGTTCAGCGAAACGTTTTTTCAAATTTAAATTCAATAAGCGACGTGTATTGTCTTTTGTGTATACATTTTTCAAATTTACTTCCCATACATTTTCATCATTGTTATTATTATTGTTATTGCTATTGAGAAGGTCTGCGTTTATACTATTGTTATTACGTATAGTACTCAGATTATTACTTATATATAAATTGTTACCATATGCTGACGCGGACATCTCTTCTTCTATTATTCGGAAACATAATCAGATAATGAAAATCGCATTCGAATCATCGCCAGCTCGATTTAATTTCCCGTTCCGTCGCATTGGACATGCAGGACGTTATGATACGATTTCAGATTGTGAGTTTATAGATGAATCACATATTGTGTGTGTGGATCGTCAAATGGCGCAATTATATTTAATTCACTTTGATTTATCTGGATCTGTATACACAGTTCTTGATACGGCTATTGTTGCATGTAACGGCATTCCACAACACTTCGAACTCATTTCTCTTCGTCACACACCATATGCAATACTTGTATACTCCGTCAGTTATTCAAACACACTATTTTCATGCACAATTATCAACAATAAGTTTGGCAATTTCAAAACTACAACGATTAATCGGGACGAAATGTATCACGGTGTGCAGACATTTGGTATTGATTCAGTATATGTGACAAATATGGCGCACCCAACAATTACAGAATATAATATCAAAACTCAGGCACGTAAATCAATTGTTTGTAGTGAAGGAGTGCGAATGAAAGATGTGACAATAATCGATGAAACTCATATTCTTGCGCTAAGTTCTGATCGCGGACCCGTTCATAATGTAGAATACAATCCACCGTACGATAGTCATGTATTTATATATAATCGCAGCACAGGTGCAGTTGTTGCCAAACATACATTGAAAAACACACAAATTGACGGATGTGTCTATAACACACCTTATTGTTATGTGACATGTACCAATAGCGATGGTAGTGGATATATATTTCGTGCAAAGATTGAGTCGTGTACATTTTCAGAAGAGGTTTCAATGCCATGTGCAGGATTTCCACATGGTATTGCTATTTATGAAAATTTATTTGCATACACATCATACAGTGATTCAGCTTTGTATATTCATACGTTGGACAAATGGTCTATACCCAAATAATTCGTACAGATACAACATATGGGTCGCCTGTAGGTGTTACAGTACACATTCCATCGTCAAAATAATTTGACAATTCATACAAAATTAAAGATGTAATGGCTGTATGACACGATAGTTTATGTTCCCATACATATTTACTGATAGAATCTGGACTGTGTATAAATGCATTAAATTCATTGATAACATCATTTACTAATTTTTTGATAAATTCACGCTCTGTATTTCGAACAATTGATGTCACCTTTTCACGTGTGAATTGTTTGTCGTGGTTTTCATGATCATGCTCTCCACAGTGGCATACACAATTTTCGTGTTCGTTACTCTTATTCATACTCATACTCATTGTAAAAACGTCTTTGTATTCAATACATCGACGTTTATTTAGACTACCTTAAAGACTGATTTTAGAATGGTTTAATATCGCTTTGGAATGAACACGAAAGTACAATTTCAGGGGAGTTTTCAAGGGTATCCCACTGTTCAAAAGCAGGTTTCCATTTATTTTCAAGTATATTTTGAATGTATACATAATCGTCTCGTGGACATACACGTTCCATTGTTAGAATCACGCGATTTTTTTCATGAGTTCCATTTAGCCATCCACGCACAAGCATATCTGGTTTAGATTCCTTGTTTTCTTCATCACGTCCAAATACAGTAAGTGTATGTGGTTTCATATAATAACGAAGTACATCATTGATGCTGTGTGTAAATGCCCAATACGAGCGCTGAGTACATTCTGATCCCGTGTATGTATGCGGTTCAGATATAAACGAGGCGGTATTATTCCATTGATTTCGGGCGAAACCGTGCATAAAATACGACACAGGTTCACTAAATTTATCACACGTGCGCGTACCTTTTGAGAAATGTTCCCACGCAATTAAATCTTGGTATTGCTGTGCGAAGTACTTGTAATCCAGACGTTTGAAAATACGTAACGTTGTAGAAATGGACATTTTACGGAGTTTGGATGACAGCATGACGTTATAATTCAGGCATGTGTCATTTTTTATAGAAACTGTTTACATAATTCTGTGTCATTGTTATTATCTTTCATGCATTGATTATATTCTTTCGGGAAATTATGTGTCGTTGCTTCGGAATACACAGCGACTTGCGCTTGTGATGGCGCAGGCGCAGGGGGTGCAGGATCACGCCGAAATATATTGTGAGCAATGGCTTGACCTGCACCAAGTCCAAATCCTTGCCAGACATTGGTGAAAAATCCAGGTTGTTCCACTTTTACATTGTGTTGTTGAACGGTTGCAGGCGCTGGGGCTGGCGCTGCAGGAGCTGGAACCGGCTGCTGAGGTGCTGATACAACCGAACGAGCCGGTGCTGGTGCGTGTGCGGCACGCGGACGGGAAGGCGATGACTGTCGCGAAGAAGAGGATGATCTGGGCATTTTCTCTACTTTACATGATACAACAATTTTTAGGCAGAATACAGGAATAAAAATGACATCCTAAACTTCAAACAATATAATAGTCATAAATCATTTATAATGGGTTGCGACTATACGATTTGGATAGAATACGTGATTGAGTATAAAGATGCAGACGAAAAAGTTCAAAAAAAGGTGATCCGTTCACCGTTTCATGCAAATATGCCATGTTATGTGTTTGGCAACGAAGAAGAACGTTTACTTGCTGTACCTGGAATTGATGTCAATAAAGCTATGAATAATGGAGCAACACCGTTATATATTGTATCGCAAAATGGACATCTTCCTATAGTAGAACGTTTACTTGCTGTTCCTGGAATTGATGTCAATAAAGCTATGAATAATGGAGCAACACCGTTGTTTGTTGCATCACAAAACGGACATATACCAATTCTGGCATTGATGTAATGAAACGTTTCAATGGAAAAACTGCATTAGACATAGCCCGTGAAGAAGGACATGCTGAAATTGTACGATTGCTTGAAGAAGCAATGCCAAAATGGCGAGGGTTTTCACGATCCGATATCAGTTTATTGAACAGCATTTTTGAAACTGAACCTGCACCAGGACAAGCGCGGTCTGATGCAGAAAATGTATCTTGTTGTCCTGTTTGTTTCAAGATTGTTCCTGTTGGTAGAGCTGCACCTCAAACAG
>VFQS010000794.1_pt1 | contig 32151 bp, 28 predicted proteins | sample 3512361 | NCBI WGS metagenome assembly VFQS01 (sample SAMN10412375, study PRJNA504923) | tailings metagenome | isolation source: Relicate 1 Philex TSF3 active mining | place: Philippines
TTTTTCGATAAAGAGAACTTTCTCGTCTTTTTCTTTCGCGCCAGCGGCACGAGAAAATACCGCGACCTCGACCGCTTCATCATAGGCACGAGCTGTCTCTTTACCTTTGCCATCGACTTCAATTTTTGCCAGATGTAATTTCATCGTTACATCCCATTGACCATCAGCACGCTTAACTGCTTTCGCCTCGGTCACACGATTATCGTAAAACACGATTTTTTCAAACATATCAGCGATCAAAGCGTGCTTATCTTGTGGCGCTTCTTCGCGAATATAAGCCAATAATTCCTTGGTCGTGGTGTAGGGTGCTTGTTGATAAGCTTTATCTTGCAAAAAGCGTTTCAAGGCACGATTCAATGTTTCTTCGCCGATCTCATCGCGCAAACGATAGAAAATCAAACTACCCTTGTTGTAATGAATGTACTGCTGATTCTCAACCCTTGCCAGCGGTTGTTCTTCAATCAATTCACCACCACGTCCACGCAAATAATTGTCCAGTTCATACTTCAAGAAACGACGCATTTTGTCGCGCCCATATTCCTTTTCCATCACCATCAAAGCAAAATATTGTGACAGTGATTCCATCAAAACCGTCGAGCCTTGCATGTTCGCACCTATCACCTGATGTCCCCACCATTGATGCGCCATTTCGTGTGCCGTCACGTAAAAAACATAATCAATATCATCTTTATCGCGCAAATCGGCGATAAAGCCAATTGCTTCTGAGTAGGGAATGGTATTGGCAAACGATTGCGCAAAACTTGCGTAACGTGGAAACTCCAAAATACGTACTTGTTGATGTTGATAAGGAGTGAAATTTGCCGTGAAGTAATCCAAAGATTTCTTCGTACTTTCAATCATACGATCCACATTGTAGGCATGCTTTTTGTCGTAATAAACTTCAATCGGCATTCCTTTCCAATCACCTTTTTTGACTTCCCATCGCGCAGATAAAAAAGCAAAAAATGGCATCATCGGTCTATCCATTTTATATTGGAAGTAACGACGACCTTGATCTTCCCAAGTTTTTTGCAGATACCCTGGCGCCATTGCAATTTGATCAGCAGACGTGGAAATAACGGTTTCGAAATTAATCCAATCTGCTTCGCTACCCAGTGCGTGGTAAGCGCGCGCTGATTCATCTTCTAATTTCGGCATGCGTTCTGGTTCGCCTAAGCCGCGTTTTCTTCGTTCATTTCGGTCACGCATTTCTATGTCAGATGCGTAACCAAATTGTGGAAAGAATTCACGATTATTGAAGAAAGTACCGTTTAAATTGACGGTATTGGCAGCACCGCTATTCGTAAAGCCAGGATTCTCAACAGTCGTAACAAAATCCAAAGCTAAACGATCACCAGCAGCCAGTGCTTGTTTGAGTTTAATGATACTGAATCCTAATTTTTTATCATCCAAAACAAGTTGGTGCTCGGGTAAATTTTTCCAAACAGTTTTAACGCGTGTATTCAACTGAATATGCAAAGTATCTTGCGGCAAGCTAGATTTATTCTGCAAGACATAATGCCCGTTAATCACCAGCCTGCGCTGTTCAGGATAAATATCCACATTGGCTTTTACATCAGTTAATTTGGGATGCGGGAAGCCTTTGTATTGTTTGTACTTTTTCTCGTACTCTGCGTTTTCATCCAAAGCTGCAGACTTTGTTTGGTACTGATTTAACACATTGGTGTTATAGAAAATCCAGCCACCAGTGATGGCGAACGCGCTTAAACTCATCGCCAACGCCAAACCGGCTTTACTATTGAGTTTCGCTAATGCCAAGCGCACTCGAATCCGCCACTCTTGTGATAAACCACGCACCCAAAACGCTTGTGCAACGATCAGCAAAGCCAGCGTGAACAAACTCCAATACAGAGTGAACCAAGACCATCCAGTGAGGAAATGACCATAACCATTCATATCAGAATAAGGTGTGGCGGAGGTGCCAGCAAAATTATATAAATTGTGATCGAGATCTAAAGAGCCAAACACAATTTGAGAAATCAACACCAGTATCATGACTAAATAGCCGATAAACTTATTGTTGGTTAGCACCTGTAATGCCAACGCCAACAAACCCAGCAAAATAAAGCCACTCGCACCGATTAAAACGCCTCTTACATACAAAGCGAATTCTATCGGTGCACCACCTTTAATCACTTGCATCAAGATTCCGGCCAATGCGCCCGCGCTCAGAAAACATAAAATCACCGCGCTTAAAGCAGCAGCCTTGGCCAGCAAGGGCACCCAATTTGGCACCGGCATCGCATCAACCACATCGGCAATCTTGACTTGACGCTCTTTAAAGATCAGCTCACCGGCGTAAAAAGTAACGATGATGATTAGCATGAAATTGAAACTGCCAGCCATGATGTTCAACATATTCGTTGTCACTGGATAAACGGTGGTACCGAACATCACGTTAGATTGACTTGCGCTACCGAAAAAATTCACCAATCCAAATAACAGCATCACCAGGAATGGCACACTCTTAAACACAGCTTTCATATCAAACCGTAAAATCGCCCAAAATTGTGTCCATGCAGTCACGCTACCTTTGTGTTGCGTTGCTTTCGGCAAATTCACTTTCATCAATTGCTGAGCGATCACCTGATTCGGCTTCTCAGTTTTCGCTTTGCCAAACCAACGACGTCCGGTACCAGCACGCTGCGGTTTGAATAAAACTAAAGTCATTGCAAGCAAGGCGAAACCAATGATTGACCACAACAGGCGATTGACCATCAAATAACCATTCAATGTGGGCAGAATCGTGTTGGACTCGGCTGTAGAAAAATAACGTGTCATGCGACCAAAGGCTCGAAGACCAAATGGATCTAGCAAGACAGGAATCCACTCATTGTTGATGTCGCGGGTAAAAGAGCCAGCAACCACCCACAATACAAAGAAGCCGATCACACCAACATACACCATCATCATCGAACGCGTCGTCGCTGCCAACAGCATCAATAAAGCACCGATAAATAAAAGATTAGGGATAACAAAGACCAGTAATCCCCATACAAATGGCTGCACTGAAAATCCACCAACGCGTGCCACATCCACCCAAGGCATGTAAGGCCCAACCAATAATCCCAAAATAACAAACAGAAAAATCAGCAAACATGCGACTAAACCAGCTAAAAAACGCCCGATCAAATAGTCATGTTTGCGCATAGGTGTCGCGAATAACATGTCGGAAATACCAATTTCGGAATCACGCAATACCGCACCAGCGATAAAGATAGTGACGACAAACATCGACAACACACTAAATACACCTAGAAACTGCGCGATCACGGTTGGTGCATTACGATTTACATTGCCCACTGCTCCACCGACCGTAATCGCATCACTACTAGCGGCACCAAAAGCGAGTGCGCCAAAAATCAATGCAATCACCCATAGCAAAGGTTGCTTGAGTTGAAAGCGCAAATCAAATTTAAAAAATTCTAACCACATAACGGGCTCCTTAAACAGCAAGCGCAGAGGCGCTATTTTGTGATTTGCGTAACTGCAAGAAATACACGTCCTCTAAATTCGCTTCCACTTGACGGAAGCCTTCATCGGGTTGGGATTCTGAATACACATTGATTTGCGGCTTACCAGCGACTAGACGCGTCGTCAGTACTGTGAATTTTTCTAAATAACTTGCTAGCGCTTCCTTGCTAACGCTGCAACGCCAGACTTTGTTTTGCAGCATATCGATGGCTGCTTGCGGCTCACCTTGAACGAGTACTTGGCCTTTGGCGATCATTGCCATACGCGGACACAGATCGGTCACATCTTCGACGATATGGGTCGATAAAATCACCACGACCTGCTCGCCAATTTCAGCCAGTAAATTCAAAAAGCGATTACGTTCATCAGGATCAAGGCCGGCAGTCGGTTCATCGACAATGACCAACTTCGGTGATCCCAATAGCGCTTGGGCGATTCCAAAACGCTGGCGCATCCCTCCCGAGTACGTTCCCAAAGCACGCTTACGCGCCTCCCATAAGTTGGTTTGACGCAATAAACCTTCTACCGATTGCTTACGATCTGCTTTATTAGTAATGCCTTTTAAGACCGCAAAGTGATTAAGTAAATCTTCTGCAGAGACTTTGGGATAGACCCCAAAGTCTTGCGGTAAATAGCCAAGTTGGCGGCGCAGTTCTTCTTTGTTCTGCAATACATCCAAACCATTGAAATGAATCGTGCCACTATCAGGTTCCTGCAAAGTCGCAATGGTGCGCATTAAAGAAGACTTACCTGCACCATTCGGTCCAAGTAAGCCGAACAAACCATTGGGAATTTCTAGATTGACGTTGTTGGTTGCATGCACGCCATTGGAGTAGGTTTTATTTAAATTTTTGATAGACAGCATGGATTACGCTCCTAGAGATAAGACGCTAAATAGAGGGCACTAAGTATCAGGAATCTAGTGCAGACAATTCGATAAACACTGCTACAAACTATTCGACAGATATCGACCTTGCAGAATATACATGACAATGGAATAGATCAGTTCGAATGTGATCAAGCCACGATTTCGTGTCACCAAAGCCCTAATTTGGTCATGAACGCGATTGCACATAAGATGATTACCGCATTCATGACGAGAAACTGTAAACTGATGCCTTGTTTTAGCAGCTCTATCGCAAACATTTCGCATCTAATAAAATTTTGAAATACTGCAAACTAGCCAACTACTTTGCAAAGCGCAGGCAAACACGCTGCTTACTCTTATGTCGAATCTAGAAAAACACCCTATTACAGCAGATCAGCCACTACCCGGAAAACTCATCGATAAGCTTGGTAGCTGGTCGGTAAAAGCACAGTACTATCCAGTTTTTAGTCAAACTTGGTTCCGCTATCGGGCGCTCAGTTTTACCGCGCCGTTGGGTGTATTAGCGCTGATCTTTCTGACTATCTCACTTGTACTCGCCAACGATAATTCAAATCCACAGAATGTCATCAAGCCTTACACCATGTTTTTGGTGCTGTTTTTTGGCGTCGCATTAAATTTGTTAGCGGGTCGTTGGTTAGCCACACAAGTGAAGAAAAGACAGTGGCAAAAGAAGAGTGAAATGTTAGGTATCGCTGGGGCGTTACTGTTAGGTATTGCCTTGTCGTTTGTCATCATTAAATCGGCGGACAATTTTCTCGACAAAAACATTAAGAAAACTAGCCCTGAAACCAAAGAAAAAATTAATCAACTCAATCAAAGCAATGAAGTTCGCGTTGGTTTAGTCATCACCGATGAAGAAGAGCACAAGATCAATATTGCCAACTATATTCTTTGGATTTTTCTGCTTGGTTGGTGGGGTGGCGCGTTAGATTTTCGAGCCTACCTCAAGCAAAGACAAGAATTAGAAAATGCCAGCGTCCAAGAAAAGCTAGATCAATACAAGAATGAACGCAATCAAGCACAAATGCGTTTATCGGTTCTCGCTAGTCAAGTTGAACCGCATTTTTTATTTAATACTTTATCGGGCGTGCGCGCGGCAATGCTCAGCGATCCTGCTCGCGGCGTAGTCATCATCGATAATTTGGTTGATTACTTACGTTCGACGATTCCACAGATGCGTAATGACGGCAATTTGATGGCAACCACTGTAGAGAACCAATTTAATTCGGTCAAAGCCTATCTCGGCGTTATTCACACACGGATTCCGCGCCTTAGTTTTAGTGTGGAATGTCCAGCAGAATTATTAAACTGTGCTGTTCCCCCTTTAATGCTGATCAGCCTAGTAGAAAACGCCGTAAAACATGGTATCGAGCCCAAAAAAGGAGCGGTACACATCAGCGTAAAAGCCAGCAAAATCACAACACATGTGCCAAACAGCGATAGCGTCGAACACGAACAACTATGCCTAAGTGTAGAAGATAACGGGGTCGGTTTTGGTCATAGCGTGTCGGGCTCCGGAATAGGATTAAATAATATTCGCGAACGTTTAAAATACTTATATGCAGGCGATGCCAGCCTAGAACTAAGTATGCGGGAAGAAGGCGGAATTGCAGCTCGCATTCGATTACCACTCAGTCGTTACGAAGAGCAAACTTCAGAGCAGAGTAATCTAACTTGAGTAAGCGTCACACGATGCTCGAAGTAAATCCCAAAAAATTTTAAAATCCACTAAAGTCACACTAGAGGAATAAGCATGCCGACCGCAATTATTGCCGATGATGAAGATTTACAGCGCTCAGATCTGAAGCGTATGTTGCAACTGATTTGGCCAGAATTGGAGATCCTTGCCACTTGCGAGGATGGTGGTGATGCGCTCGATGCGATCACTAAATTTCAACCGAATATCGCGTTCTTAGATATCCGCATGCCGGAATTGAGCGGTCTCGATGTTGCCCGCGCTAGCGATGGCAAATGTCGCGTGGTATTTACTACTGCTTTTGATAATCACGCAATTGAAGCTTTCAAATTGGGCGCGATTGATTATCTGCTCAAACCAATTACTGAAGAACGTCTGCAACACACGATCTCGCGCATCAAAGAACAATTGAGTGCAGGCACGACACCACAAGATTTAATTCAAGTCATGGCTGCACTAGATCAGCGTCTGCGTGAACCACAACAAGCAGAAAAAATACGTTGGATCAGTGCCAATTCTGGCAGCACCATCAAGCTATTTTCGATTGAAGATATCTTGTTCTTTGAATCGGATCTGCGCTACACCCGCGTCGTTAGTGCGGATGACGAAGGCCATATTCGTACCTCGATCAAAGAATTGCAAAAAGGCTTATCTCCTGATCAATTCTGGCAAATCCACCGTAGCATCATGGTTAATCCACGCGCGATTGCACGCGCCCGCCGTGACGAAATGGGGAATATTTTTGTCGAATTAAAAAATCATCGCGAACAACTACGTGTGAGTCAAACCTATGCTTGGCGCTTTAAGGGCATGTAAAGTCATATTCATTTCTATCATGTAGAATGATGACAAATCTTTGCCTGGGCCTATTCATATCAGTTCGGTAGGCTAGTTTTCTTATTCGTAGCTAGTCACGAGTATCATTGATAGAAATAAGAAAGCAGGCAAGGATTATTATTTTTTCTCAAAAAATGCAAAAGTACCTACAGACTAAAGCTTCAGTCTGTGCCACACTCAAGTTATGACGCTCACCGAATTAAAATACATCGTTGCAGTAGCCCGCCAAAAGCATTTTGGACATGCGGCAGAAGCTTGTTTTGTCGCGCAGCCAACATTGTCGGTGGCGATCAAGAAACTTGAAGACGAATTGGGCGTGACGATTTTCGAGCGCGGTGGAACAGAAGTATCGACAACACCATTAGGCGCACAAATCGTGGCACAAGCAGAACGTGTACTCGAACAAACAGCCGTCATTAAAGAAATTGCAAAACAAAACAAAGATCCTTTGAATGGACCTTTCCGTCTTGGCATTATTTACACCATCGGCCCTTACCTATTGCCAGGCTTAGTAAAAACCATGATCGATAAAGTGCCGCAAATGCCATTAATTTTGCAGGAAAACTTTACCGTCAAACTGATTGAATTATTGCGGCAAGGTGAATTGGACGCTGCCATTATGGCATTGCCTTTGCCAGATCAAGGATTAATGGTGCAAGCTTTATATGATGAGCCTTTTGTGGTTGCCATGCCAAAAGATCATCCTTGGGCGAACCGTAGTTCGGTTTCTGCCGAAGAATTGAAAACGGAGACTATGTTGCTATTGGGCAGTGGTCACTGCTTCCGTGATCAAGTGTTAGAAGTTTGCCCAGAAATGGCACGCTTCTCGACAGCAAGTGATGGCATCGCACGCACGTTTGAAGGTTCTTCATTAGAAACGATACGACACATGGTCGCTTCAGGTATCGGTATCACCGTATTACCGATGGCTTCGGTCCCCGATCTGCATGCTACCGACAGCATGCTGCGCTATGTGCCGTTTAGTAACCGCGCGCCTGACCGACGCGTTGTGATTGCGTGGCGCAAAAGCTTTACTCGCCATGCCGCGATTGATGCGATCCGACAAGCTGTACTGAATTGCGATTTACCTGGCGTTACGATGTTAGACGAAGCAGCGACCGCGCAATAATTCGCACACATCCCACATTTAAAACATGCTTGCTCGTGCGGATTGCCTTTACCAATCGCACTAGCGATGCAATCGTCTACTGATTGAATTAGCATATTCGCGCTCGATCAGATTCGCTTAATCTAGATTCACTTTATAATGCCAGCGTTTCAACACGCACATCCATTCTCCATGAATCCGCTGCTCGTTCGATTATCACTCTATTTCAAATTGATTCGCTTGGATAAGCCTATCGGTATTTTGCTGTTGCTGTGGCCAACCTTAATCGCGTTATGGATTGCCTCTAATGGTCAACCATCATGGAAGCACTTACTTATTTTTTGTATTGGCACCGCCTTAATGCGCTCGGCTGGCTGCGCTATCAATGATTATGCTGACCGTGATTTTGATAAATTTGTGAAACGAACCGCAGAGCGTCCTTTAACCAGCGGCAAAATCAAATCATGGGAAGCATTGATGGTAGCCGGTGTACTGGCATTGATCTCTTTCTTATTGATTCTACCGCTCAATACACTCACCAAACAATTATCGGTAATCGCCTTATTGGTAGCGGCTTCCTATCCGTATTTCAAACGCTTTTTTGCAATCCCACAAGCCTACTTAGGCATTGCTTTTGGTTTTGGTATTCCAATGGCATTTGCCGCAGTGAACGATGCAGTTCCGGTGCAAGCATGGTGGTTATTGCTGGCGAATGTGTTTTGGGCGATCGCTTACGATACTGAATATGCAATGGTGGATAGAGATGATGATTTAAAGATCGGCATTAAAACTTCAGCGATTACTTTTGGTAAATGGGATGTTACTGCCATTATGCTATGTTATTTTCTCGCATTAACGATCGTAACTTGGTGCGGCTGGCAATGGCAGCTAGGCTGGCCATTTATGGCTGGTGTCGTTGTTGCAGCGCTGATTGCGATTTACCACTACAGCTTAATCAAATCACGCGAGCGAGCATCGTGCTTCGCGGCATTTCGTCATAATAACTGGCTAGGTGCAGCTTTATTTGCTGGGGTCTGTTTGGATTATCTAATTTAATGAAACAGCACTTTCCAATATTCTGTTCTACAATGCAAAAAATCTAATCATTCATTGCGGAGTTTGCGCTAACGCAAAGCAAAGTATCAATTTCGACCTAGACTTAGCTTAGGTCATATGCGGTTGTAATAACTCATCTCACAAGGAAATGCCATGAATTCTGTTGATCAACACAAAGCCGATCTAATGCGTGAATTGACACAAATCTTGAAAGACGCAGAGGAATTAATTAAAAACTCCGAGCAGCAAGCGGGTGATGGTTTTCAAAGTGCAAAAGATAAGTTGCAAAGCAGTTTGAAAAACGCACGCAAAGAAATTGACCGTATCGAAGATGTGGTCCTCAAAAAAACCAAAGATGCAGCGCATGCAGCAGATGATTATGTTCATGACAATCCATGGAAAACCGCCGGTATTGCGGCAGGCGTTGGATTGCTGATTGGTTTGCTCATCGCCAGAAGTAAATAAAACCAATGGCGCTCACCGATTCAATCGCACGCTTTGGTGCGAGCCTGATCGAAAGCTTGCATACGCGTCTTGAACTCGCTTCATTAGAAATCGAAGAAGAGTTCGGGCGCTATGCCAATTATTTCATTCTCTGTTTAGTCGGTCTCTTTTGTGGCATCGTCACGGTACTGCTACTGATACTGCTGATCTTAATTATTTTTTGGGATAGTCATCGAGAACTCGCCTTAGGTGCCTTAATCACAATTTTTGCACTTGCCAGTGTTGGTATCTTCTTTTATCTGAATACAGCGATCAAAAATAAACCGCGCTTGCTGGCTGCTAGCTTGGGCGAGTTACAAAACGATATCGCAGTATTACGTCAACAGAGCAGAACTTCTGACGATAGCAGCGATACATCGACACCTAAAAATCGTGGCAATCGTGAGAATCGCGACAGTGATGTCGACAATGAAGGCTTCTAGCATGACGCTACTCACGCCATCATCGAACAAATCGAACATATCGACCAAATCAAGCAAACCCAGTCGCGCGCAATTATTGCAGGCACGCAAACAAATCTTGCTCGCACAATGTCGATTACAAAGATTGGAATTACAGTGGCACGGGGCACAAATTCAAGATCATTTACGCTATATTGAAATCGGACTACGCACTGCAAAAGCATTGCGCGCATCACCCATCTTACTCGCGATATTCGCCGCTGGAATCACCATCGTCAAACCAAAGCGCGCATTCTCTTTATTGAAAACAGGTTTATCCTCTTGGCGCTGGTGGCAAACATTAGCACCAGTCTTATTGCCTTTGATTCGCAGTTGGCGCGCACGTAGCGCGGCGTCCAGCGCAAGTAACTCTGATACCAAGGACCTCAATACAAGCCAATCTTGATCGCAATAAACTAATTCAATTCAAATAGTCTTGCGCTTTTGAATTCGCTTTTGAGTTTGTTTTTCAGTTCACTATTTAGTTCGTTTGCATTAACCGTCTTTGCAGTTCTGCTTCCGCTTCTAGGCGAGCGAGTTCGATTTCTTCAATCACCGCATGCACATCAACCGGGCGCTTATCTTCCGCAACAACACCCGTCAACACGGTATCTGGACACAATAAGCCGGCCACATATAGCTGCCAAATCTCTTTGCCATATTGAGTCAGTGCGAGTTCTGGTGCAAACTGACTGAAGTAAGTTTTTAGATTATCAACATCGCGGTACAACATCGCCGCCGCGCCCATATTGCCAGCAGCATTCACCGCTTGTGGCAAATCGATAATTACAGGACCTTGCTCGTTCAACAGAATATTAAATTCAGACAAGTCACCATGGACAATCCCAGTACATAACATCAACACTACTTGTTGAATCAACTCTTCATGATAAACCAAGGCTTGCGCATGACTCAGATTAACGTCGTTCAAACGTGGCGCGACTTGCCCATCTTCGGTGCTGACTAAATCCATCAGTAGCACACCTTCAAAACAAATATGCGGTTTGGGAACTCGCACACCGGCATCCGCTAATTTGTAGAGCGCATCGACTTCAGCATTTTGCCAAACCTCTTCTTGCATCTTACGACCATACTTCGAGCCCTTTTGCATCGCACGCGCCTGCCGGCTGTTTTTTACGGTTCGCCCTTCTTGGTACGCTGCAGCTTGCTTAAAACTGCGTTGACCTGCTTCTTTATACATTTTCGCGCAACGTATTTGATCGCCACAACGCACGACATACACCGTCGCTTCTTTGCCACTCATTAATTGACTCAGCACTTCATCTATCATGCCTTCATCGACCAGAGCTTGTAGGCGCTTTGGTGTTTTCATGAGCAGTCAATATTCTGATGAAAATCTTGATCGATATTTTGATGAAGTCGTCGCACCAACTGTTTAGGCGAACAATTAATTTTGTCCAAATTCATCTCCTAATTCTTTGCCACGTTGCGCCGCTGCCAGCACCGCTTGATGTATCGCTGGCTTCACTGCGCTCGCATCCATACTGCATAAAGCGGCATAAGTTGTACCGCCTTTAGAAGTCACTCGTTCACGCAAGAGGCTTACTGACTCATCCGATTGCTGTGCCAACTGCGCTGCGCCCTGAAAGGTCGCTAATGCTAACTGACGTGCCTGTGCAGCATCAAAACCTAACTGCTGTGCCGCTTCTTGCATCGCCTCGATGAAATAAAAAACATAAGCCGGACCACTACCAGAAACTGCGGTCACGGCATCGATCATCGTTTCTTGCTCAACCCATAAAGTTTCACCAACAGCTTGCATAATATTTTGTGCCACATTACGTTCAGACTCGCTCACTGCATCCATTGCATACAAGCCACTCATCCCCAAGCCTATCATTGCTGGCGTATTCGGCATCGCGCGCACGATCTTTTGGTAGCCACCTAACCAACGTGATAAATCCGCCGCACGTATTCCTGCAGCTACCGAGAGCACGATTTGCGATTGGATATACGGTGACAAACTTGCTGCGACTGTGTGCAATTGCTGAGGCTTCACCGCAAGTACGATCAAGTCTGCGCTGCGTAAATGTGAATCCGCTTGCTCCATGCCAAGGCTGGTACTGACACCATATCGAGTGACTAGATTCTGCAAACTATCAGGATTTAAATCGATCACATGAATTTGTGTCGGTGCTGCCAGCTTATTCACTAAACCACCGATTAAAGCACCTGCCATGTTACCGCCGCCGATAAAGGCGATACGCAAATTAGACTGCATAATTTCTCTTTCCAAAAATAGCACTACCAATTCTTACCATCGTACTGCCTTCCGCGATGGCCGCTTGCATATCCGCACTCATGCCCATCGATAAAGTATCCAGCATGATCCCTTGCGTTTGTAATTGTTGTCGCAGATCGGCTAGAGAACGAAACGCTTGCCGCTGTGCCGCTTCATCCTCGTTCGCCTCTGGCACACACATTAGCCCGCGCAGGTTTAAGTTAGGCAATTGCACAACATGCTTTGCCAATGCCAATAATTGATCGGGACTAACGCCACTTTTACTGGCTTCACCACTAATATTCACCTGCAAACAAACCTGTAATTTGCCAAGACTAGCTGGACGTTGTTCTGATAAGCGCGTTGCAATTTTTTCTCGATCAATCGAATGTACCCAAGAAAAATTCTCGGCGATAGGACGTGTTTTATTACTTTGTATCGGACCAATAAAATGCCAAAGCAATTGATCTGCGGCACGATCATCGGCTAACAAGCGGCGTACTTCGGCAATTTTATCAACGCCTTCTTGCACATAATTTTCACCGAACATGCGCTGACCAGCTTGCCATGCTTGCACCACATGTTCTGCACCAAAGGTTTTGGATACTGCTAATAAAGCAATTTCAGTTGGATTCCTGCCATAGCGCGCTGCACTTAGTGCAATTGCCTCATGCACGACTTGCAAGTTTTGGGAGATTAAGGACATAATCAAGGACGTAGAACTGCATTAAACAATCAGACTAAAATCAAATGAGTCACTCAGGTAAGTGAATTGCATAAAATTGCATAAGTCGCGCAGCGATTTCGACAATTTCACTCAGCATGATCAACCCACTTCAATTATTTCGTATCGGATTATAAATGGATATCTCAGAACTTCTCGCATTCTCGGTTAAGAATAACGCATCCGATCTACACTTGTCTTCTGGTTTGCCACCTATGATCCGCGTACACGGTGACGTACGACGCATCAATTTACCGCCACTAGAACACAAAGATGTACACGCGCTTATTTATGACATTATGAATGATGGTCAGCGTAAGCACTTTGAAGAAAACCTCGAATGCGACTTTTCGTTTGCGATTCCTGGCCTCGCCCGTTTCCGTGTCAATGCATTTAATCAAGAACGCGGTGCAGCGGCGGTTATGCGTACGATTCCATCCAAGATTCTGACACTAGAACAACTCAATGCACCAAAATGCTTTGCCGAATTTGCATTGAAAGCACGTGGTTTGGTGTTGGTGACGGGACCAACTGGTTCTGGTAAATCAACCACACTGGCAGGCATGGTGAATCATGTCAACGAAAGTGAATACGGCCATATTCTCACCGTAGAAGATCCGATTGAATTTGTCCACGACTCGAAAAAATGCTTAATCAATCAACGTGAAGTCGGCCCGCACACCCACTCATTCTCAAACGCTTTACGTTCCGCGCTGCGTGAAGATCCTGACGTGATCTTGGTGGGCGAATTGCGTGACTTAGAAACGATACGATTGGCACTGACAGCAGCAGAAACGGGTCACTTAGTGTTCGGTACTTTGCATACTTCTTCCGCAGCAAAAACGATCGACCGTATTATCGACGTCTTCCCTGCCGAAGAAAAAGAAATGGTTCGCTCCATGTTGTCCGAATCCTTACAAGCGGTTATCTCCCAAACTTTATTAAAAACCAAGGATGGTTCTGGTCGTGTCGCAGCACATGAAATTATGGTGGGCACTCCAGCGATTCGTAACTTGATTCGTGAAGCAAAAGTCGCACAAATGTACTCGGCAATTCAAACCGGTAGCAATGTCGGCATGCAGACTTTAGATCAAAATTTATCGGATCTTCTACGCCGCAACGTGATTTCAGCGGCTACCGCGAGAGCTGCTGCGAAGATCCCGGATAACTTCCCAGGCTAATCTGCGAATTGCCCACCACTTGTTGAGAACACATAAAATTTAGTAGAAGGAAGTTTCATGGAACGCGATCAGGCCACCAAGTTTATGAATGATTTGCTCAAACTGATGTTGAGCAAAAATGGTTCAGATCTTTTTATCACCGCTGATTTCCCACCAGCTTTTAAGATCGACGGTAAAGTAACTCCGGTCTCCAATCAAGTGTTGACGACCGCGCATACGGTTGATTTAGCGCGCGCGATTATGAACGATAGACAGGCATCGGAATTTGAATCGACCAAAGAATGTAACTTTGCGATTAACCCTCCTGGACTTGGTCGCTTCCGCGTCTCTGCCTTCTTGCAACAAGGGCGCGTTGGTATGGTGTTGCGTACGATTACTTCTGCCATTCCTACTTTTGAAGAATTAGGACTGCCCAATCAATTAAAAGAAATCGCGATGACCAAACGTGGTCTGGTGATTATGGTTGGTGCGACAGGCTCAGGTAAATCCACCACATTAGCAGCGATGGTTGGACATAGAAATGCGAATAGCTACGGCCACATCATCACGATTGAAGATCCAATTGAATATGTCCATCCACACGGCAATTGCATTATTACGCAACGTGAAGTTGGTATCGACACCGATGACTGGGAAGTGGCGCTGAAAAATACGCTGCGTCAAGCGCCCGATGTAATTCAAATTGGTGAGATTCGTTCACGCGAAACCATGGATTTGGCGATTGCGTTTGCCGAAACCGGTCACTTATGTTTGGCGACACTACACGCCAACAGTGCCAACCAAGCGCTTGATCGCATGATCAACTTTTTCCCAGAAGAGCGTCGCGCGCAGTTGTTGATGGATTTGTCTTTGAACTTAAAAGCGGTGATTTCTCAGCGCTTGGTTCCCTTACGAGGACGCAAGGGGCGTATTGCCGCGATTGAGATCATGCTGAATTCACCTTTGATTTCTGATTTAATTTTCAAAGGCGATGTCCACGAAATCAAAGAAATCATGAAGAAATCAGAAGAGTTAGGCATGATTACTTTCGATAAATCACTGTTTGATTTACATGAAGCCGACTTAATTACCTACGAGGATGCTTTGCGCAATGCTGACTCTGTCAACGAACTTCGTTTAGCGATTAAGCTACGCGGCAAAGATGCAAGTAATCGCGATTTATCCGCAGGCACACAACATTTAGGTATTGTATGAGCACGCTAGCATTTGATGCCAAGCGACTCAATGGCGATCATGTCGACCTCAGCGAATATGCTGGCAAAGTCGCTTTGATCGTCAACACCGCGAGCAATTGCGGTTACACACCACAATATCAAGGCTTAGAAACGCTGTATCAAGAATTTGCGACCCAAGGCTTTGTCGTTCTGGGTTTCCCTTGCAATCAGTTTGGTCAACAAGAACCAGGGGATGCAACGCAAATTAGTCAATTCTGTGAACGCAATTACGGCGTCAGTTTTCCGATGTTTGAAAAAGTCGATGTCAATGGAGAGACCGCACATCCACTGTTTCAATACCTGAAAAGCCACTCGCCCGGTGTTTTAGGCACAGAAATGATCAAGTGGAATTTCACCAAATTTTTGCTACGCAAAGATGGCAGCGTATTTAAGCGCTACGCACCACAAACCACGCCAGCCGAAATTCGTGAAGACATTCTGCAGTTACTGGCAGAATAGACGAACAAAGAAATGGCTAGCAAAAAAACTAAAGCTTAATTTAACTAGCCCTACTTTGTATGCCGTGACGACATAGCGGCAATCAACTTTTAATCTCGCAGCCATTTTTGCATATTAGGAAATGCACGAGTCTTGTGCAAAGCAGCTTGCTGCTCATCGACACATAAACCCATCCATTGCAGCAGAGGTAATCCGATGTATTGCCCGCGATTGAAGTTTTCGATCAACCACGCCGAATCGTTTTTATAACCATTATCATGAAATACTACTTCCAGTGGCACGCCTAAATGCACGGCTGCGGCATACGACCACAGCAGTGCAGCGATTTCTTCTCCATCAGTTGGCCAGGGCAATTCGAGCGCATCACTACCAATTGCGGCACGTTGCGCCGCAGTAGTCACGGCTAGGTGTCCGGCCTCATGTAATAAATCACCGGGATACTGCATTTTCTCAGCATCTAGATAAATACAATTCGGACCTAAATCTAGACCAGGGAGAAAAGTCGGGTGATCTAATTGTTTGGGGATAATCGCGATACCCAAACTTTCAATAAATTTGCACATGACTTGCTGGTATTTCTCACCGTCATTCATCATTCACTTTCCCTAATTCACTCGATGTTAAATACTTTCTACAATCAATAAAAATTACAATATAGTAGTGCGTGGACGTGTCTAGACATATTTTTCCTGTTTGGTTTAAATCCACGAACACTTTGCTGACTGTGACTATTGATCAATGCTAACAAGGATCTATTCACATTTAACACGCATAAAATTGTCATTCCATTCGACGAGAGAATACCTTATGTCATTTCACTTCAGAAAAGATTTCTTAATAATTATTGGATTATGCGGGCTCGCATCAATTGCGCACGCGCAGATTTATGAGTGCAAAGATGCACAAGGTCGCAAGATTATGGCGAGTCGCTGCCCTGCTGGCAGCACGCTGGTAAAAGAAGTTGAGATCACTCCAGTCGCAAATGGCTTAGGCGCCCAGCCAAGCACAAAAAAGCCGACACAGAGCTTGTGGGCCAAAGAAATTGAATTTAAAGAGCGACAAAAACAAAAAGAAGAACAAGAAGCGCGCGAGCGCGATAAGCGACGGGCTGACGATGAGAAATGCTATCAAGACAAGAAACGTCTAATTACGCTGGAGAATGGATTACCAATAATTGTCCGAGAAAATGCGCAAGGCGAACCGATTTTTATGGAAGATGAAAAGCGTCAAGAAGAAATTAAAAAAATTAATCAAAAATTAAAATCTTGTCGCGAGAACTAACAATCAGGACGATTTACCCGATCGTCCTGCAGCAAACGAATTGCAGAATTCTTCAATTTGTGGTCTAATTGCAACATAGTTGCACCCCATTCCGCACCGAGGCTCAAAATTCATTCCACCCTGACTTCCATTATTTTCACTACCACGATTGCTGGCGTGTTGAGTATCAGCTTTGCTGCCATTTTCTCGTTCACTTTACTTTCCAAGTTAGTCGAGCGCATGGTCAGCTTGTCGGTAGGGATAATGTTGTCAACGTCTTTCCTGCACGCTCTGCCACGCGCCTTTGAAGCGGGAACCGATCCGCGCTCGCTATTTGCTTGCTTATTAGGTGGCTTACTGGCGTTTTTCTTGTTAGAAAAATTTGCTGTGTTACGACACTCCCATCACCACGAGGGCGATGGACATCATCACGAACATGGACATGATGCGCATGAAGCTGGCAAATCAGGTTGGATGATTTTGATCGGTGACGGCTTACACAATTTCACCGATGGGATTTTAATCGCCGCCGCATTTCTAGCTGATCCTAGCTTGGGAATCGTGACCGCATTAGCGATTATTGCGCATGAGATCCCGCAGGAAGTCGGCGACTTTATCGTTTTACTTAATGCCGGATTTAGTCGTGCCCGCGCTTATTTTTACAATCTTATTTGCAGTCTGATGTCGGTACTGGGTGGTGTGATTGGCTATTACACACTTGATCAAGCCAATTCACTGATCCCTTATGTGTTGGTGCTAGCGTCATCAGGATTCATTTACATCGCCGTCAGCGATTTAATGCCGCAAATGCAGCGCCGCGCCAGTTTAAAAGAAACCATACCGCAAATTATTTTAGTCAGCGCTGGTGTAGCGCTGGTTCTATTAATGACCCAGCATCTACATTAATTGTTTATTGCGATCCGCTTGCAACCGGACGTTTTGCATCAGCACACCACTCACTCCAAGAACCTGGATACAAAGCCGCACCAGACAATCCTGCAACTTCCAGCGCCAGTAGATTATGGCAAGCAGTCACGCCGGAACCACATTGCATAATTGATTTGCGCGGCTCAGTGATCAAGTCCAACCATTCTTGACGCAATTGCTGCGCTGATTTAAATCGACCATCTGCCTGTAAATTATCCTTAAAGAAGCGATTCTTCGCGCCGGGGATATGTCCGCCAACTGGGTCAATGGTTTCGTTTTCTCCGCGAAAGCGATCTGCCGCACGGGCATCAATCACTTGATGTTGCAGTTCTGAACTCGCCGATAAATTATTCAAAACATCGTGTACATTCACTTGCTTCGTTAATGCTGCTCGCAACGCAATATTCCCAGCGGAATTGTGTACCGCCTCGGTTTGCAGCGGATTGCCATTAGCGGTCCATGCACCGATACCGCCATCCAAAACCGCAACCGATGCATGACCAATCGAACGCAACAACCACCATAAACGTGCTGCAAACATTCCGCCGTGCGCGTCATACGCCACCACTTGGGAATCGTCATTGATACCAAAACGGCGCAATGTTTGTAGTAGGTCATCAACTTTAGGCAAAGGATGGCGGCCAGCGAACACACCATCTGCATCATATTTACTACCGGACAAATCGCTATCCAGATTGGCAAAAATAGCACGCGGAATATGCCCAGCATCGTAAGCATTTCTACCCGCTTGTGCATCCATCAAATCATGGCGGCAATCAACAATGACTAAGTTCTTTTGGCTAACTTCCTCGCGCAATTGCGCGGCAAGTTGTTCGGCACTAATTAAAGTCGTCAACATAGATTTTCCTTAGGTAGTTTTGTTGGTAGCATCGGGCGCTTCAGTCTTAGCACTGGCACCACTATTAAATGAAGACGCTATCATACCGCTTGCTAAAATTACTGCAATTCCCAACCAACTGATCCAACTCAAATTCAAGTTCCAAATCATTACATCTAGTGCACTTGTGAAGACGATACCAACATATTGCAGATTCGCCGCAACCAAAGGATTACCAAGTCGGTACGAACGGGTCATCGCTAATTGCGCGACCATCGCGAAAATGCCAACGCCAAGCAATAGTGCAATGCCTTTTGGTTCAAACAAATGATGATTCACATGAGCAGCCAATTGCGATTCTGTAAAAGTATTGAAGTGCCAGAATTGCCCGAGCAGACCCATCGCGGTACAAACCAATGAAAAATAAAAAACCACGCGGTATTCAGGCTCGCCCGCAACCCCCATTTGTCGGACTTGAATATAAGCGAGTGCAGCGATAAAACCAGAACAGAGAGCGATCAAACTATCGAATAACTGATCTGCACGTATTGTCGGGCGCAGCAACATCACAACGCCAACAAAACCTAACAAAATCGACCAAACTAAATGAGGAGGCAAATGCACCACATCTTTGCCGCGATTTTTCCACCACGAAGTCGCAAACAAAATAACGGCAACCCAAATCGACGACATATAACTAAGCGTCACGGATAAAGATAAGGGCAGCTTAGAAATAGAGTAAAACCATAACCAAAGTGAAGTGACACCAAAAATGCCGCGCCAAACGTGACCTTGAATCATTGAACTACGCAGCGTTCCATTTTGCCAGCGCATGATGAAATAGATGCCAATCACACCAATTGCACCGCGATAGGTAACGATCTCTGCTGTGTTGTAGGTTTCAGAAGCCAGTTTGACGCAGACACCCATCAATGAAAACAAAAAGGTCGCGACCAACATCCACAGTGCTTGCATACATCCTCTTTAACTGAATTGACTATTTGTTTTATTAAACTGGAGACAAAAAAACTATGGGGAAGCATCGCTTCCCCATAGTTTATCTACAATTAGAACTGCATCTTCCTTCGATACCATTCATGGAAATGCTGCATGCCATCTTCCATCGGTGATTGATATGGACCGACTTCATTTTGTCCACGATCGAGCAAAATCTTGCGTCCAGCATCCATGCGCATGCCGATTTCATCGTCTTCGATACAGGTTTCCATATACGCCGCACGTTCAGCTTCAATGAACTCACGCTCGAACAAAACGATTTCTTCAGGATAATAGAACTCAACTACATTCTTGGTTTTACCTGTCGCGGTCGGCCATAGCGTTGATACCACCAAAACATGGGGATACCATTCGACCATGATATTCGGATACAAAGTCAGCCAAATTGCACCGTATTTTGGCGGTTCGCCACGACGGAATTTTAAAACTTGCTCTTGCCAAGCTTGGTATTTTGGCGAGCCAGATTTTAACAAGCCTTTAAGTACGCCGACGGTTTGCACACTGTAGTCTTCACCGAATTCCCATTTCAAATCATCACAAGTGACAAAGCTACCCAATCCCGGATGGAAGGGTTCAACGTGATAATCCTCGAGATAAACTTCAATAAAAGTTTTCCAGTTGTAATCACATTCATGCACTTCGACGTGATCGAGCATGTAGTCGGTAAAATCCAAATCCTTGGTGACCGACAATTGCGCCATCTTTTCCATCACGTTGTAGCCATTTTGTTCAAACAGCAAACCGTTCCAGCTTTGCAGTGGTGTACGTGAAAGATTTAAACAAGGTGTGTCTTTAAAATGCGGCGCACCAATCAGCTCACCTTTGAGATCGTAAGTCCAACGATGCAAAGGACAAACGATGTGATTGGTATTGCCTCGTCCTGTCGTGCCTGGGCCGCCAAACATTAAAGCTTGACGATGACGGCAAACATTCGACAGTAATTCAATACCATCTTTGCCGCGCACCAGCATACGCCCCTCATTCTCTGAAGCAAGGGTCGCATAATCACCGACATTGGGAACCATCAATTCATGGCCAACGTAACGCGGGCCAGATTGAAATAATTGCTTGATCTCGCGCTCTAATAAGCCTTGATCAAAATACACATGCACCGGAAGTTGCGCGTCAGAACGCGCTAATGTAGACAAAGAAGCCAGATCGGACATCCCCACCCCCCAAATTAATTTGCACCAACCTAAGAGAGAAAGAATCCACAAAAACCTATTTTCGATTGATTTTCACCAAAGTCGAAAATTCAAACAAGGAACAACAAGTGTCTAATAAAAAGCACTTGATGAGGAAATTTTGGACAGAACGCGAGATTATACCCGAAACCCTTGCTAAGGTCTTGTTTTGCTTGAGAATAGTCAGTTAGCTAACTTTAGCAAACACCAGCGTAGACAGTTAGAAGCTTAATAGGTAGATAACATCTAAATAAAAACAAAAAAGACTTTTATCAGGAGCGGCATCTGCCAGTTCAACTACACTAGCATCAGCGTCGTACTCAATAAACGCATCACAAAAAATTCATGCGAACTTAAGCTGACATTAATCTTTAACCGAATCGCGCGCACTCGGTAAAAATTTGGCAATCGTTGCTAGCAAATCGTCTTCGGCCACTGGCTTACTAAGAAAGGCATCGCAGCCAGACCAATTGGCACGCAATTTATCAATGATTGAAGATTTACTGGTTAGCATCACGACTGCAGAGGATTTTGTCTTCGCATTGGCTTTTATACGTTTGCATACTTCATAGCCATCAATCCCTGGCATCATAATATCGAGAAATATACAGTTGTACGGCTTGATGTCGGCCTTTGCAGCGGCCTTCTCTACCGCTTGTTCGCCTGTTTCTGCAAAATCGACATCAAATTGAAACGGTGATAACTTGATGCGCATAAATGCCCGCACCGTCGCACTATCGTCAACAACCAACACTGTTTCGCGTGCTGGCGCCTCCACCACGAAGGCAGCCACAGGTGTTTTTTGATCACTTGAACGTCGTAATGTCGCGCCATCCCAATGCTCATTAGCAACAACGCGTGCACTACGCTGTTGCAATGCTCTTTGCATCTCTTGATCAAGATTCTCAAACAAGCGCATCCAATGGATAGGCTTACTCACAAATGGCCAGGGTGTCTCGACTGGCGTTCTGCCAATTACCACGGCTGGCGAGTGTGCATTTGGCACGCCGATATCGCGACGCGCTAAATCGGCTAGTGCCTCAGGATTATCTGCGTTGATCAAATAAATATCAGCGCGACCATCGCCCTCACCGGCCTCGACATAAGACATCTCACGACGGCTAGTAAGACGGAAAGTGGATGTCAACATGCTTTTTTCGGCATTAGTAAATCCACGCATTTCCAAAACAAATCGGCGACTAGTCGGTGATGCAGTCGCCATCGATGTAGATTGATTCATTGCTTAACCTGCTTATACTTTTTTAATTTTCAGTGGTCCGCTCATACGATAAGCATACAACGAGAAGTGGGGTGCGCAGTAAAGGTTCCCGACAGAAGGTAGAAAATCGAGCAAAAATCTGTGGGATTTTTCACCGGAATTATTGAATTCACCGCGATTTGAGAAAATTTGAGAAATTTTGAGAAATTTACACAACACCGAACTTCATCAAAAAAACAAACCAACAATTCACACAAAATTTTATTGAAACAGGGCAACAAAATCACGTACGACTTGATCTGGTTGTTCTGCCAAATACACACTGCTTATCGCTGCCACCATATGCGCGCCTCGCTTAATCAAAGGCCGTGCTAACTCAACCGTCATGCCACCAATCACAACATGCGGCAAAGTCAATTGCGCTCGCGCAGATTGCACGATACTAGGGCAAGTGGTCACAGGATATTGCTTTACCGCAGAAGGATAAAAACCACCAAAAGCCACATAACTCGCACCCTGCAATTGCGATAAATGTGCAGCGCCAAGATCACCATAACAAGAAGCACCAACGATTTTATCTGGTCCCAATATGGCGCGCGCCTGCGCTACTGACACATCATTTCCACCAACATGCACGCCGTCGGCATCTAATTGCTGACTTAGATGCACAAAGTCATTCACAATAAATGGAACTGCATACTGTCTGCACAAACTTTGCAATGCACTAGCCTGCGCATAGCGCAATTCAACACTGGCCGTTTTATGTCGGTATTGCAGCAAGCTTACTCCTGCCGCCAATGCACGCTCGGTTACTGCCAACAATCGATCGGTATCGTCCCAATTTGGCGTTACCAAATATAAACCTCGCAGCAGTGGTTGCAGGTCTGGGTGAAAATCTCTCCTTACATTCATTCTCTATCCTTTTGCAAAACTCTGGCCGGAATCGCTTGCCCAGCCGCGATGGAATATGCCTGCTCCAAACCACTTTGTACATAGGCCTGTGCTGTACTCAAACTTTCCTCTAGTGTCTTCCCTAAAGCCAGTTGAGCAGCAATCGCCGCTGCTAAAGTACAACCAGTTCCGTGGAACTCTCTGTCTAATCGAGGCCAACGCCAAGATCGTGCATGAAAATTCTGTCGATGCTGATGTTGATATTGATGTTGATGCGGATGTTGATTATGCGGTGTCGATTGTTTTAGTTGAGCATGCGGATACCAACTATTCATAATCTCCTCACCCTGCGCATGCCCCCCCTTGAGTAGCACATCACAATTAAATTCTGTGCACAAATCAATCGCTTTTAATTCATCTGTTCTCTCTGTAGAAACTAAACGTCTTAACTCGGGCAAATTCGGTGTAATTAAGGTTGCGCAACGCAATACCGCTTGCACCGCCACCACCGCATCATCAACAGCCAAAGCATGACCACCGCCGCTACCCAACACTGGATCAACAACTACCGGAATATGTGCTTGAGATGCTTGCAGAGTCTCGACACATTGCGCAATTGCATTTGCATTTTCTTGCGATCCAACGATACCAATTTTTACAGCAGCAATTGGAATATGCGCGAACAATTGCGCAAACTGTGCGCGTAAAATCTTTGCATCCACAGGGTACACGGCACTCACCCGATTATTGTCCTGCACAGTGAGCGCAGTAATAATCGTTAAGCAATGCGCCCCCTGTGCGGAAATCGCTTCAATATCGGCCTGAATTCCCGCACCACCACTTGGGTCGTGCCCTGCAAATACCAACACAGATGGACGCTGATCCAATCGCCTTACCGTTGTCATCAAGTCTCTTTTCATCTCAGTTTGATTGGCTTCGACACCAAGCATGCATAGATAAAATTAAATCGGGTAATCAAACCACACGCCCAGCCATCGGAGACGATGGCGATGCCACAAATTTGCGCGCAATTCGCCCAGCTAAGTAAGCCTCACGTCCTGCCTCAACCGCTAAGCCCATCGCACGTGCCATACGAATCGGATCACCTGCCCCCGCAATTGCAGTATTCATCAACACACCATCACATCCGAGTTCCATCGCAATCGCTGCATCAGAAGCGGTACCAACACCGGCATCAACAATGATAGGAACCTGAGCTTGCTCAATGATCAAAGACAGATTCCAAGGATTCAAAATACCCATACCAGAACCGATCAAGGAAGCGAGTGGCATCACGGCGACACAGCCAATATCTTCCAACATACGCGCTTGGATAGGATCATCACTGCAATACACCATCACATCAAAGCCCTCTTTCACCAACACTTTCGCCGCTTCTAATGTTTCTGGCATATTCGGGAATAAGGTCTTTTCATCACCCAACACTTCGAGCTTACACAACTTATGTCCGCCCAATAATTCACGACCAAGCTGCAAAGTATAAATCGCGTCTTTCGCGTTATAACAACCTGCTGTGTTGGGCAGAATGGTGTACTTCGACATCGGTACCACATCGAGCAAACTCGGTGCATTCGGATCTTGACCGATGTTCACACGGCGAATCGCCACTGTGATGATTTCTGCACCGCTCGCCTCGGTGGCTAGCTTGGTTTGTTCTAGGTCTTTGTATTTGCCGCTACCGACTAAGAGACGTGAGCTGTAGCTTTTGCCTGCTATGGTTAGGCAGTCTGATTTTGCTTCTGTTGTCATTTTTTGTCCTGGTTTGTTTTTACTCACTTATTTGTATGAAACCCATCCCCACCCTAGCCCTCCCCTTGAAGGGGAGGGAACATTCCGGTACTAATTGGCATATTTGCCGATGAATTCCCCTTCCCCTTCAAGGGGAAGGCTGGGATGGGGATGGGTTTCCCTTAAGGTCACTCAAATTCCTTTTTCCTCAACTGCACCTGTCGGTAAATCTCCTCCACCACGTTCTCCAATTCTTCTAACACCTGATTATTCCAAAATCGAAGAACAACATAGCCAGCATCATTTAGGCGCTTGGTTCTTTCGTTATCATATGGAATTGCCTCCGCGTGCTGCGAGCCATCTAACTCAACAACCAACCTCAACTCCAAACACACAAAATCCAAAACATAATTAAGAAAAGGATGCTGTCTCCGAAATCTCACACCCAATTGTTTGCCGCGCAAACGCGACCACAACAGGCGTTCAACACCAGTCATTGTCTTGCGTAGCCCACGAGCATTGTCAGTCATCTGCGAATTGGAAGAATTCCGCATAGCAGCTAACCTCCACCAATCGCCCGCACCACATCCACCTGATCACCTGTTTGCAAGATATGCTGCTGCCACAGCGCACGACCTATAACTTGACGATTAACTGCAACAGCAATTGCTTGATTACCCAATTGCAGTTCATTAATCAAGCTATACAAATCCGTTTCTGGCGACAAAACACGTCGCTCGCCATTGAGCTGAATTTCCATCACAATTTCCATCGGAGCACCTAGGATTTTTTATAGATTTCAGCGCCAGATTTAACGAACTCAATCGCTTTGACTTCCATACCTTTTTTAAGCGCTTCGATCTCGCTGATGCCTTGCGTCGCGGCGTAGTCACGCACTTCTTGCGTAATCTTCATCGAGCAGAAGTGTGGGCCGCACATGGAGCAAAAGTGTGCGACTTTGGCCGAATCCTTCGGCAAAGTTTCATCGTGAAATTCACGTGCTTTGTCAGGGTCTAGACCGAGATTAAATTGATCTTCCCAACGGAATTCAAAACGTGCTTTCGACAACGCGTTATCGCGAATTTGTGCGCCCGGATGTCCCTTCGCCAAATCAGCGGCATGGGCAGCGATTTTGTAAGTAATGATGCCGTCTTTCACGTCCACTTTATTTGGTAAACCCAGATGTTCTTTCGGTGTGACGTAGCACAGCATTGCGGTACCGTACCAGCCGATCTGCGCAGCGCCGATACCAGAAGTAATATGATCGTAACCGGGAGCGATATCCGTCGTCAGTGGTCCCAGGGTATAGAACGGCGCTTCATGGCATTGCTCTAATTGCAGATCCATATTTTCTTTGATCAAATGCATAGGTACATGACCTGGACCTTCTATCATCACTTGCACATCGTGCTTCCACGCGATTTGTGTGAGTTCGCCTAACGTTTTTAATTCGCCGAGTTGGGCTTCATCATTCGCGTCGTAAATCGATCCTGGACGCAAGCCATCACCTAATGAGAAAGACACGTCATAAGCTTTCATGATCTCGCAAATCTCTTCGAAATGCTCATACAAGAAACTCTCTTTATGATGAGCGAGACACCACTTCGCCATGATGGAACCACCACGCGAAACGATACCCGTCATACGCTTGGCTGTCATCGGTACGTACTGCAAACGCACACCCGCGTGTATCGTAAAATAATCTACGCCTTGCTCGGCTTGTTCGATCAAGGTATCGCGGAAAATCTCCCAAGTTAAGTCTTCGGCTTTGCCATTCACCTTTTCCAATGCCTGATAGATAGGTACAGTTCCAATAGGTACTGGCGAATTACGGATAATCCATTCACGTGTTTCGTGTATGTGTTTACCTGTCGACAAATCCATCACATTGTCACCACCCCAACGGATCGCCCACGTCATTTTTTCGACTTCTTCACCGATCGAAGATGTGACCGCGGAATTGCCGATGTTCGCGTTAATCTTGACTAAAAAATTACGACCGATGATCATCGGTTCGACTTCAGGATGATTAATATTCGCAGGGATAATTGCGCGACCACGCGCGATTTCGTCACGTACAAATTCAGGCGTAATCTGCGCTGGAATCGCTGCGCCAAATGATTGACCTGGATGCTGACGCCCCATCATTGCAGCGAGTTTTTCACCCATAGGACCAGCGCTTTTTAGATTGTCTAAATATTCTTGACGCCGCATATTTTCGCGTATAGCGACAAACTCCATCTCTGGTGTAACGATACCTTGCCGCGCATAATGCATTTGCGTGACGTTCTTACCCGCTGATGCACGACGCGGTTTGCGCTGCAAATTGAAACGCAATTCATGCAGCTTAGGATCATGCAAACGCTCTATGCCGTATGCAGAACTTGGACCAGCTAATTCTTCTGTGTCATTGCGTTCAGCTATCCACGCGCCACGCACGGAAGCTAAGCCAGAACGAATATCGATTTTCGCATCAGGGTCGGTGTACGGGCCAGATGTATCATAGACATAAATTGGCGGATTTTTTTCTGCACCAAACATCGCTGGCGTATCGGCTTGCGAAATTTCGCGCATAGGAACGCGGATATCAGGACGACTACCTGTCACGTAGATTTTGCGAGAATTAGGTAAGGCTTGAATAGCGGCTTCGTCAACCTTGGCGGTGGCGGACAAGAATTGTGGGTTGGCGTTCATTTGGCTCCTTTGCTTTATCGATGGCACGGAGCCAGCAAAGGAGTTTCCAAATTAGGCGATGGCACGCCTCAATTTGGGTGGCATCACGGCTTTGGCTGCTTCCCTTCGCTGGCATTATCCAGATCAGGTTCAAGGGTATTTCTCACCCGACAAATACAAACTCGTCAGGACCCCTAGCGTTTAAAATTCATTAGCAATATTTTTATTGCCGGCGCATTATATCTGCGATTAAAACTATTTCACAAGCACTTCCTTATGCTTGGTTAGCAGCGTGATAGCCGCTCACTGTGATCGGTGCCAAATCTTGTGGTGGCCCGATGACTTCGATAATCTCCACCATATTGTCTCTAATTGCTGCAGCCAAATCATGGGTTAAAGTTGGTAGAGCATCTTCATGCGGCACCAATAATCTTGCCAAACCATAAGCACGATTTCGTCCATGCGTTTTTCCCAGATACAAAGCCATATCGGCAATTTGCAGGGCCCGTTCCCAATCGCAAAATTCTTCTGGCACATCCGAGAATGGCACCGAAATAAATCCTGCTGTCACCGTCACCGGTATCGTTACCGCACCGTGAGTAAACGGCTTGTCACCAATGGTTTTTAGCACACGTTCGACCAAGCTAGTGATTTGTTCAGGATTAGATTTCGGCGAATAAATCAAGAACTCTTCTCCGCCCCAACGCATCACCATATCTTCATCACGCACCACATTCTTCAAACGTGTCGCGACTTCTTTCAACACAACGTCGCCAATCGCATGACCCCAGGTGTCGTTGATGTTTTTAAAGTGATCGATATCCATCAGCACCATACAATCAGGATTACGATAAGCACCCTCGCGACGTTCATTTTCAACGCGACCCGTGCGATTAACCATCAAATTAATGAATGAACGACGATTGTGTAAACCAGTGAGCGCATCACGCACTGCATGAAACTCTAACTGCGTATTCACTTCCTGCAATTGCGCGTTGAGTTTCTTACTACGGCGATACAGCATGTAAATAAAACAGCCACCAAAAATACCCACCAAGGAAGCAAGCAAAGCAACCATTTGCTTTAAGCGATGATTTTTAATATCGGCATCTTTGAGTGCATTATCTTTCGCCAGAATTTCTATCTGGCGCTTTCTTTGTTCGCTATCAAACTCTTCTTGTAAGGCAGCTACCGCCTTCGCACGATCAGATTGAAAAATCTCATCACTTAATTTTTGCTGCTGACGCACCTGTTCTAAAGCTTCTTTATACCAACCAGCTGCTTCATACATATGTGAAAGTTCGCCAATAATGGTCTCTACATCTGACTTCGCATGATTCTTATCAAAGTGGGCGATACTTTCTTTGACTAAATCTCCCCCCTGCTTAACTTTACCTTGATAACCCAGTGCTAAGCCCAAATTCACCTTTGCGCCAGCAATACCCCAGCTATCGTCCATTGATTCTGACTTTGCCATCGCCTCGCGCGCATAGGCTTCAGCACGCTTGTAATCCTTCTTAATCAAATACTGATCAGCAATATTAAACAAGGCGAGCGCGACCATGTAAGGCAACTTTTCTTCCTTAGCGACCTTCAAGGCATTCTCATATTCTTTTAAAGCCTCATCATTGCGCTTCAAACTACTTAGGGCTACGCCGCGCGAAATAGAAATTTCCACAAAAGCCTTAGGCGCAATGCTGGATGACGAGACCGCCAGTGCTTCGGTGGTAGCGGTAAGCGCCTTTTCTGGATCTTTCATTTGCAAATACAAACCAGAAATTAAACCCCAAGTCGCCATCTTTGCCTGCATTTGACGACGCGGCAGTTGATCACTCAATTTCAGCATATCGAGGTACTGCTTGAGTGCCTGATCGAAGCGGAAATTACTACTATAAAAAGCAGCAAGTGTTGCGCGATAACGGAATTGCGCATTGATGTTGTCACTATTCGCAACTTTGTCAGCCATCTTTTCTAGATGCGCGACGGCAATTGCAAAACCCGATTTTTCGAAGATGTTATAAGCGTCGTAAATCTCTAAAATCAATAATGCGTCTTTGAGTTGCACTTGCTTCGCCAAGTTTTCTAGCTCAGTGAGTGTTTGTCTACCCAGCTTGGTATTTCCAGCATCGAAATACAAACTACTCAACACCGATAAAGTTTCGAGGCGCACTGCAGGTGAAGCGTCCGCTGGCAAGTTTTTTTTAAACTCTAAAAGTTGACGCAAGCCTTCTTCATTATTGCGGTCAGATAAAGCTTGAATCGTATCAAGCTCTTGCATGATGGCTTTGTCATCGGCTTTTCCTGGAAAAGCGATACACATCAACAGAACCAGTACCGAAATTTGCCACAAAAGATAATATTTTACACCATGAAAAACACGTAACTTTCGAATACCATTGAACGCGGATTTATGGAAAAAGTGTCTCATGTGCTTATTACCTTTTTCCCTTAGCTTTGATCCCAAAAGCAATGTTTTGATCAAAAAGATAAGAGCAGTTTAGCTGTTTGTTTTTATAAATTTTTAGATGTGCTAATGCTAGCACTTTCCTAAAAGCATCTATGCTTTTTTTTGACAGACTCTCTTATAAGCCACAGTTTTAGTAGGTTTGTACGATTTTTCATTATTTAACAAGCTAATGAATAAATTATGTTGTGATTCGTGCTTTTTAATATCGCCGAATTGAGTAAAAATTTATTAAAAATAAATTTGATGTCATTTGGCCAGCGCTTTCCAACTCAAGTATTCATCTCAACCATCTACTCCTCATACCAAAAACTAGCATCAATTTATTTTCTTGCTAATTACCCTCGCGCTCCAATACAAATAATTTGAAAACTAAGGCAAGCAAAATGATTTAAACCATTTCTAATCAATGCAGAAGATAAAGAAAATTAATGGCAAGACATAAATGCCAATCAAAACTTCGTCCCTAACATCGTAAGCAACATAGAAATCTAGGTTTATAATCAAGGGTTTCGCCAATCAAATATTCGAACCCCAAGGTTTTGACCATAATTGAGGTTCGCACTAACTGAAAGTTTGCATATACATCATGGAATTAGCCAAATCTTTTGAGCCAGCCAACATTGAATCCTTCTGGCGCACCGAGTGGGAAAAACGCGGATACTTCACCGCGACAACCGATGAATCCAAACCTTCATTTAGCATTCAACTACCACCACCTAATGTCACCGGCACTCTGCACATGGGGCATGCGTTTAACCAAACGATTATGGATGGCTTAACACGCTACTACCGTATGCGTGGTCACAATACGGCATGGGTGCCAGGTACAGATCATGCTGGCATCGCAACACAGATCGTGGTGGAACGCCAGCTCGATGCACAAAAGATTTCTCGTCACGATTTAGGCCGTGAGAAGTTCTTAGAAAAAGTCTGGGAGTGGAAAGAAAAATCCGGCTCCACGATTACCGGTCAAATGCGCCGCATGGGTGCTTCTGCTGATTGGAAGCGCGAATACTTCACGATGGATGCAGAGCGCTCCAAAGTGGTCACCGAAGTGTTTGTACGCTTGGTTGAACAAGGCTTGATCTATCGCGGCAAACGTTTGGTGAACTGGGACCCAGTCTTGGGTACAGCCGTTTCCGATTTAGAAGTAGTGTCGGAAGAAGAAGACGGCTCGATGTGGCACATCCGTTATCCGTTCGCCGATGGCAGCGGTCACTTAACGGTAGCGACCACACGTCCAGAAACTTTGCTTGGCGACGTCGCTGTAGCCGTTGACCCAACCGATGAACGTTACACCTCTTTCGTTGGCAAGATGTTGAAACTGCCTTTGACTGATAGAGAAATTCCCGTCATCGCCGATAGCTATGTCGACAAAGAATTCGGCACCGGCTGCGTCAAGATCACACCAGCGCATGACTTCAATGATTACGCAGTTGGTCAACGTCATAACCTAGCTCTGATCAGCATCTTAACTTTAGATGCCAAGATCAATGAAAATGGCCCTGCTGCTTACCAAGGCATGGACCGCTTCGTCGCACGTAAGCAAATGGTGGCGGATCTCGACGCATTAGGTTTGCTCGAATCAGTCAAGCCACACAAACTAATGGTGCCACGTGGTGACCGTACCAATGTCGTGATCGAACCGATGTTGACGGATCAATGGTTCATGGCGATGAGCAAACCCGCTCCAGAAGGCACGCACTTCCCAGGCAAATCGATCGCCGAAGTCGCACTGGAAAAAGTCGCGAACGGTGAAGTGAAATTTGTCCCAGAAAACTGGAACACCACGTACAACCAATGGCTGAATAATATTCAAGACTGGTGTATCTCTCGCCAATTGTGGTGGGGCCATCAAATCCCAGCATGGTATGATGACAACACGGGGAAAGTATTCGTAGCAAGAAATGAAGAGGAAGCAAAACAAAAATGGCGTGAAGACAAGATTCAGGCGGCAGATCCTTTAACTGATGAGAAATCTATAGCGCTAGCACACACTTTGCTTATGGGAAGTGAAAATCTTCGACGCGACAACGACGTGCTCGATACCTGGTTCTCTTCTGCACTCGTCCCATTCTCGA
>VFQS010000795.1_pt1 | contig 32146 bp, 27 predicted proteins | sample 3512361 | NCBI WGS metagenome assembly VFQS01 (sample SAMN10412375, study PRJNA504923) | tailings metagenome | isolation source: Relicate 1 Philex TSF3 active mining | place: Philippines
ATGCTGCCCGAGAAATTGTCCAACGGCCTGTGTTCGCTCAACCCGGATGTGGACCGTTTGTGCATGGTGTGCGACATGCTGGTCAACGCCAAGGGCGATGTGCACGCCTACCAGTTTTACCCGGCGGTGATGCACAGCCATGCGCGCTTCACCTACACCGAAGTCGCGGCCATTTTGGCCAACACCCGCGGACCGGAAGCGGCCAAACGCAAAGAGCGTGTGACCGACCTGATGAACCTGCAGGACGTTTACCGCGCCTTGCTCGCATCACGTGCGGTGCGCGGCGCGGTGGACTTTGAAACCACCGAAACGCAAATCGTGTGCGACGAAAGTGGCCGCATCGAGAAGATCGTGCCGCGCGTGCGCAACGAAGCGCACCGTTTGATTGAGGAAGCCATGCTGGCGGCCAACGTCTGCAGCGCCGACTTCATCCAGCAGGGCAAGCACCCCGGCTTGTTCCGGGTGCATGAAGGCCCCACGGCCGAGAAAAAAGACATCCTGCGCAATTACCTCAAGGCCCTGGGTCTGGGCATGAGCATCAGCGACGATCCGCACACCAGCGAGTTCCAGAAAATTGCGCTCGCGACCAAGGACCGCCCGGACGCGCAGCAGATCCACACCATGCTGCTGCGCTCGATGCAGCAGGCCATCTACACCCCGGTCAACAGCGGGCACTTTGGGTTGGCCTATGAGGCCTACACCCACTTCACCAGCCCGATCCGGCGCTACCCGGATTTGCTGGTGCACCGAGTCATCAAGGCGATTTTGCTGGACCGCAAATACACGCTGCCCAGCTTGCCAGTGCCGGGCGAGGCGCATGCCAAGCTGAGCAAACGGCTGGAGAAAAGCCGCGCGGCCAAGGGCGATGCGCCCGAGTCGTCTGCACCGCGCGTGCGCATGTCGGCCGCCGACCAGCGCGCCTGGGAGGCTGCGGGCCTGCACTGCAGCGCCAACGAACGCCGCGCCGACGAGGCCAGCCGCGATGTGGAAGCCTGGCTCAAGTGCAAATACATGCGTGAGCATTTGGGTGAGGAATACAGCGGCGTGGTGTCTGCGGCCACCAGCTTCGGCATCTTCGTGACACTGGACACTTTGTATGTGGAAGGGCTGGTGCACATCACCGAGCTGGGGGGGGAGTATTTCCGCTTCGACGAGTTGCGCCAGGAATTGCGCGGCGAGCGCACGGGCATCCGTTACGCCATTGGCAGCCGGGTGCAGGTGCAGGTCAGCCGGGTGGACCTGGACGGCCGCAAGATCGACTTCCGGCTGGTGACAGCGGGCGACGATTTGGTGCCGAGGGCCATGCGCGACAAGGGCTTGTCGGCACCGAATGAAGGCGGGCGAGACAAAAAGCGAGGCGTCCAGGACCGCCGCTTGGCCGATGCCGAGCGCAACCGCTCGCCCATCCAGGCGCTCAAGGCTTCGGTGAAAAAAGCGGCCGCCAAGAAAAAGGGTGCCAGAACCACGAAGCCCCGGCGCTGAGGCGGTTCAGGCCAGGCTCTGTGTTGAGGCCCTTCAGACCAGGCGCTGAGCCAAGCGGCTGGCGGTGAGGGCCTGACTTGGTGGCCAGTCATCGGCCACTTGGCCGTGTTGGGCCACCGCTGCGCAGGCGGCATCAAAGGCGTTTTGGCCTTGCGCCATGCGGGCCCCCACGAGTCCAGCCAGCACATCGCCCGTGCCGCCGATGGCCAGGCGCCCGTTGCCCGTGATGTTGATGCGTGGCGTGAGTCCGGGCGCGGCGATCACGGTGCCCGAGCCCTTCAGGACCACGCTGCATTGGAAGCGCTCGGCCAATTCTTGCGCTGCTTTCAAGCGGTCGTTTTGCACCTGGGCCGTGCTGCAGCTCAGCAGCCGGGCAGCCTCCAGCGGGTGGGGTGTGATCACGGTGGGTTGTTTGGAGCCCCGTTGGCGCAGCGCGTTTTGCAGTGCGCTGTCTTGCGCCACGGCATTGAGCCCATCGGCGTCCAGCACCAGGCAGGCGCTGCGCTGCAGCACCTCGGGCAAGACCGCCTCCACAGCGGTGCCGCCGCCGCAGCCGCACACCACATGCAGTTTTTCCAGCGCCAGGCGCTTGAATTCGCGTTGCATCACATCGGGCGGTGCGCTGTCGCTGGCGTGGCCGGACAACAGGCTCAAGATGACGCGCCCCGCACCTGCGTGCAAGGCGGCAGTGGCCGCCAAAACGGCTGCGCCGCGCATGTCCATGCCGTGTGGGGCCATGCCTTCGCCACCGATCACGGCCACATCGCCGTGGCTGCCTTTGTGGCTGGCGTGGGGCTTCGGTGTTGCTGCGCAGGGGGCATTGAGCCAGGCCAGTGGCGGCACACGGTGCTGGTTGGCTTGGTAGCCCAGGTTTTCGAGCCAGATTTGGCCACTGGCATCGCGCCCATGCCCCATGAGCAGACCGGGCTGCACCGCGATGAGGCTCAAGGTGTGGTCTGCCCGCACGGCCAAGGTGTGGCCGGTTTCACCATCCAGCCACTGGCCCGATTGCGGGTTCAGCCCAGTGGGCACGTCGATGGCCAGCACCGGAGCTGCGCCCTGCTGCATGGCCAGCACCCAAGCCTTCAAGTCAGCACTCAAGGGGCGTGAGGCACCGATGCCCAGCAGGGCGTCGATGCACAAATCTTCTGCAGCCATTTTCTGCAACCATTCCTTGGGTACGTCAGGCTGAATGCGCACGCCCGCTTGTTGCGCCCGTTGCAAGGCCACTTGTGCATCGGTTGGGCCGGGTCCGGTTGAGGCCACCAGGCTGACCACCACTTCTTTGCCCCATCGGTGCAGGTGCAAAGCGGCTTCCAGACCGTCGCCCCCATTGTTGCCCGGGCCAGCCGCGACCCAAACGCGCCGGGCATGGGGCGCCACGGCCAGGGCCAGCCGGGCGCAGGCCAGGCCCGCGCTTTGCATCAAAGGCGTGGGGCTGAGGGCTTGCAGCGCAGGTTCGAGCTGCCGCACCTGTGCGGGCCCCAGGATGGGCCAGGCGTGTGAGCGGCTCAGGGTGTGCATGGTTTCAGTGCTGTTGCAGCATGGGTTCGAGCAGCGAGGCCAGCTGCAAAATGGTGTCGTCGTGCATGGCCGCGTGCCAGGCCATCAAGCCCACGGGCAGCTCGTCCGGCGCGTGGCAGGGCAGGGAGATGCCGCAGCCGTCGAGCGTGTTCACGGCGCTGGTGTTGCGCAGCAGCAGGCCGTTGACCCGGAAAAACTCGGCATCGCGCTCGGCACCCGGGGCCACGGCGCTGATTTGTGGGCCTGTGATGGGTGTGGTGGGCGAGAGCACGGCGTCATAACCCACCAGTGCCATTTCCACGCGGCCTATCCATTGCCGACGGGCCTGCACCAAATCGATGTACTCGTGGGCTTTCATGCCCGCGCCGCGCATCAAGCGTTGCAGGACGCGCGGGTCGTAGCGTTCGGCTTCGCGCTCGATCAGTGCACGGTGCCAGGCATAACCCTCGGCCGGGCTGAAGCCGCCCGTGCTCATCATGGGGGCCAGCTCGTTCAACTCGGTCAGCGCGATCTCGTCGATGCGCGCCCCGGCAGCCCTCAATGCGTTGAGGCTGCGCTCAAAAGCCCGCGTGACCGTGGCATCCATGCTGTCCTGCATCAGGCTCTTGACGACCGCCAGGCGGTAGCCGCAGAGAGGACGCCGCCCTTGCGGCACACGCCTGGCCGAGAGCACTTCGTGGGCCAAAATCGCGTCGCGCACCGTGCGTGTCATGGCGCAGACGGTGTCGAGCGTGGTGGACAGGGGTAGGGCGCCTGTGGTGGGCACCAGGCGGGCGGTGTTTTTGAAGCCCACGATGCCGTTCAAGGCGGCGGGCACCCGGATGGAGCCGCCCGTGTCCGAGCCCAGACCGATGAAGGCGGCACCCGTGGCCACCGACACGGCCGCGCCCGAGCTGGATCCACCAGGCACATGGGGCTGCCCGGGGGCACCGACTGGCTGGTCATGAAGCCCGTCCCAGGCGGCAGGCGTGCCGTGGTGCGGGTTGGTGCCCACGCCCGAAAAGGCAAACTCAACCATGTTCGTGCGCCCGATCAGGCCCGCGCCTGCAGCCCGCAAACGTGCCACGGCTGCACAATCTGCGGCCGCAGGGGGCTGATTTTTCAGAACGACCGAGCCGGCCTGGGTGATCTGCCCTTGAACGTCAAACAGGTCTTTGATGGATACCGCCAGGCCCGCGAGCGGGCTTTGAGCCACTTCGGGCTGCTGGGCTGTTTGTTGCAGCGCCTCGGGTGTCAGTTGCATGAAGGCATGCTGGCAGGCGGTGCTTTGAGCCGCAGCCAAACAAGCTTCTGCCACGGCTTCGGGGTGGGTGGAGCCAGCCCGGATGGCTTGCCGGGTGGCGATCAGGTCAGCTTTCATGGGAGAGGGCGCTTTCGGGTGGGTCAGGATGCTATAATCCTAAGGCTTTGCGGAGCTCGGGCGCTGTCTTGTGAGTGTCATGTCGAACATGACGCCCAAACAGTGATCGAAATTCAGCAAAGTTCATCCGCGAACCCGTCCCGTCAAGGTGTTGCGCCCCCTGTTTTACAGGCTGTGCGCGATCAGTGGACCGGGTTTTAGACCTAACCTTTGGAGTATTTTCATGTCCGTTACCATGCGCGAAATGCTGGAAGCCGGTGTCCACTTCGGTCACCAAACCCGCTTCTGGAACCCCAAGATGGCCCCCTTCATTTTCGGCCATCGCAACAAGATCCACATCATCAACCTGGAAAAATCGCTGCCGATGTTCCAGGACGCGATCAAGTTCGCCAAGCAGCTGTCTGCCAACCGCGGCACCATCCTGATGGTGGGCACCAAGCGCCAGGCCCGTGAGCTGGTGGCTGCCGAAGCCCAGCGCGCTGGCGTGCCTTTCGTCGATCAGCGCTGGTTGGGCGGCATGCTGACCAACTTCAAAACCGTCAAGACCTCGATCAAGCGTCTGAAGGACATGAAGGCTCAGCAGGAAGTCGGCCTCGACAGCCTGAGCAAAAAAGAACAGCTGATGTTCAAGCGCGAGATGGAAAAGCTCGAAAAAGACATCGGCGGCATCCAGGACATGGCGGCTTTGCCTGATGCGATTTTCGTGATCGACGTCGGCTACCACAAGATCGCCATCTCGGAAGCCAAGAAGCTGGGCATCCCATTGATTGGTGTGGTGGACTCCAACCACTCGCCCGAAGGCATCGACTACATCATCCCCGGTAACGACGACTCGGCCAAGGCCGTGGCTTTGTACGCCCGTGGCATCGCCGACGCGATCATCGAAGGCCGCGCCAATGCGGTCAACGACGTGGTCAAGGCCGTGACCGAAGGCGCTGACGAATTCGTCGAAGAAGCCAACGCTTCTGCCTGAGTTCCCAACACTCGATGAAAGGGGCTTTGTGGCCCCTTTTTTTTAATCTGACTTTTAGACTGAATACGGAGAAATCAAATGGCTGCAATTACCGCAAGCATGGTCGCTGAACTGCGCGCAAAAACCGACGCCCCCATGATGGAGTGCAAAAAAGCCCTGACCGAAGCCGAAGGCGACATGGCCAAAGCCGAAGAGTTGCTGCGCGTCAAGCTGGGCACCAAGGCTGGCAAGGCCGCTTCGCGTGTGACCGCCGAAGGCGTGGTGACCAGCTTCGTGAGCGGCACCACAGGCGCCATGATCGAAGTCAACTGCGAAACCGACTTCGTGACCAAGAACGACAGCTTCCTGGCTTTGGCCAACGCCGCGGCCAAGCTGGTGGCCGAGCACAACCCTGCGGACATCGCTGCTTTGGGCGCTCTGCCTTACAGCCAGGACGGCTTTGGCCCCACCTTGGAAGAAGTTCGCAAAGGCCTGATCGGCAAGATCGGCGAAAACATGAGCTTCCGCCGCTTCAAGCGTGCTGCGGGCGGCGCCAAGATCGCCAACTACCTGCACGGCACCCGCATCGGTGTGTTGGTCGAGTACGAAGGTGACGAGACCGCCGCCAAAGACGTGGCCATGCACGTGGCTGCCATGAAGCCCGTGTCCTTGACCAGCGCCGAAGTGCCTGCCGAGTTGATCGAAAAAGAGCGCTCGGTCGCTGCGGCCAAGGCGGCCGAGTCCGGCAAGCCTGCCGACATCGCCACCAAGATGGTCGAAGGCTCGGTGCAGAAGTACCTCAAAGAAGTGTCTTTGTTCAACCAGTCCTTCGTCAAGAACGACAAGCAGACCGTCGAGCAGATGCTCAAGGCCGCTGGCACCACCGTCAAGGCATTCACCTTGTACGTGGTGGGTGAAGGCATTGAAAAGAAAGTCGACGACTTCGCTGCCGAAGTGGCCGCGCAAGTGGCTGCTGCCCAAGGCGCAGCCTGAGTTCACACACCTGCTGATCTGCCCACCCATCGTCCACATTGAACCCCAAGGAGCCCGTCATGTCTTCAGCCAAGCCAGCCTATAAGCGCATTTTGCTCAAGCTGTCGGGCGAAGCCCTGATGGGGGACGACGCCTTCGGCATCAACCGCGCCACCATCGTGCGCATGGCCGAAGAAATCGCCGAAGTCACCCGCTTGGGTGTGCAGGTGGCGGTGGTGATCGGTGGCGGCAACATCTTCAGGGGTGTGGCGGGCGGCTCGGTCGGCATGGACCGCGCCACCGCCGACTACATGGGCATGTTGGCCACCGTGATGAACTCCCTGGCCCTGGCCGATGCCATGGACAAGGCCGGTCTGACGGCCCGTGTGATGTCGGCCATCGGCATTGACCAGGTGGTCGAGCCTTATGTGCGCCCCAAGGCCTTGCAGTACCTCGAAGAGGGCAAGGTGGTGGTGTTTGCGGCGGGTACGGGCAATCCGTTTTTCACGACCGACACGGCCGCTGCTTTGCGCGGTGCCGAGATCGGAGCCGAGATGGTGCTCAAGGCCACCAAGGTCGATGGTGTTTACACCGCCGATCCGAAAAAAGACCCCTCGGCCACGCGTTATAGCGAGATCAGCTTCGATGAGGCCATTTCGCGCAATCTGGGCATCATGGACGCCACGGCTTTTGCCTTGTGCCGCGACCAGAAACTGCCGATCAAGGTGTTTTCGATCATCAAGAACGGCGCTTTGAAGCGCGTGGTGCTGGGTGAGGACGAAGGCACCCTGGTTTATGCTTGAGACCGTTCTGACGAGGAGAACCCCATGACGATTGCAGACATCAAAAAAACAACCGAAACCAAAATGGAGCAATCCATAGCGGCTTTCAAAAACAACCTGACCAAGATTCGCACTGGCCGTGCCAATCCGGCGTTGCTGGACACCATCCATGTCGATTACTACGGCTCCATGGTGCCTCTGTCGCAAGTGGCCAACGTGTCCTTGATGGACGCGCGCACCATCAGCGTGCAGCCTTGGGAAAAGGGCATGGGTGCCAAGATCGAGAAAGCCATCCGCGAAAGCGATCTGGGCCTGAACCCTGCTTCCATGGGTGATTTGATTCGCGTGCCCATGCCGCCCATGAGCGAAGAGCGCCGCAAGGAAATGACCAAGCTGGCCCGCACCGAAGGCGAAAATGGCAAGATCGCGATCCGCAATCTGCGCCGCGATGCCAACGAATCGGTGAAGAAACTGGTCAAGGACAAGGAAGCGTCCGAGGACGATCAAAAGCGTGCCGAAGCCGACATCCAGAAACTGACCGACAAGCGCATGACCGAGATCGACCAGTTGGTGGCTGCCAAAGAACAAGAGATCATGGCGGTTTGATTGTGAATGGGGTGCCGTGGCTTCACACGGCCTGACGGGCCGCCCAATTGGCGGCCTTTTTTATTCGGCGGCCTTTTTTCTGGAGAACCCGTGCTCAAACAACGCGTCATCACCGCCCTGGTCTTGCTGGCCTTGCTGTTGCCCGCTTTGTTTGCGGCCCACCCCTGGCCCTTCATGGTGCTGACTTTGGTGCTGATCACCGCGGGGGCTTGGGAGTGGGGGCGGCTCAACGGCTTGCCCACTGCAGGGGCTTGGTCTGGCGCCTTGCTTTGCTTGCTGGCTTGCGCGGCGGCCGTGCAAATGGGCTGGGTTCAGCGTACGCCGCCATGGGTGTGGCTGATGGCAGGTGCCTGGTGGGTCTTGCTGGGCAGCTGGATGGTTCAACGCGGGGTGGCTGGTTGGGCCATGTGGCCGCGCTCTGTGCGCTGGTTGGGGGGTATCGCGCTGTTGGCGCTGGCTTGGGTGGCGATGGCACAAGCCCACCAAAGGGGCGTGAACTTTCTGTTGTCGGTGTTGGTGCTGGTGTGGGCGGCCGATGTTTTTGCTTATTTTTTCGGCAAGGCGCTCGGCGGTCGTTGGATCAAGACCAAGCTGGCAGCCACCATCAGCCCCGGCAAGAGCTGGGAAGGGGCTTTGGGCGGCATGTTCGGGGTCTTGTGTGTGGCTTGGGTTTGGGTCGAGGTCGACCGAAGTTGGGCCCTGCAGGATCTGAGCTTTTATTCCATGTTGTGGGCCAAAGGCTGGTGGGTGACCTTGCCCGCTTTGCTGTTCATGTCTGCCATGAGCGTGGTGGGCGATCTGGTGGAGTCGCTGGTCAAACGCAGCGCGGGCATGAAAGACAGCTCAGGCCTGCTGCCGGGTCATGGCGGTGTTCTGGACCGCGTGGACGCCTTGCTGCCGACATTGCCTTTGGCGATGATGTTGATTTCCTGGATTTGAAACGAGAGCGGACCCTATGCACACCCTCCAACGCATCACCATCCTGGGCTCTACAGGCTCCATTGGCACGAGCACTCTGGACGTTTTGGCGCGGCATCCGCAGCAGTTTGCGGTGTACGCCTTGACCGCATCGACCCAGGTGGACCTGATGCTGGCGCAATGCGCGCAATTCAAGCCCGAAGTGGCGGTCATGGTCCAGGAGGATGCAGCCCGTTTGCTGGCGGACAAGCTCAAAGCCGAGGGCTTGCGCACCGAAGTGCGTTGGGGCGCTGCGGCGCTGGACGAGGTGGCCTCTGCCGAGCCCGTGGATGCGGTCATGGCGGCCATTGTCGGCGCCGCAGGCTTGTCGCCTTGTTTGGCTGCCGCGCGTGCGGGCAAGAAGCTGCTTTTGGCCAACAAGGAGGCCTTGGTGGTGGGCGGCGAGGTGTTCTTGTCGGCCGTGCGCGAGGGTGGGGCGGTGCTGTTGCCGATTGACAGCGAACACTCGGCGATTTTCCAGTCCCTGCCTGAAGACCCGGCCACCTGGCAGCGGCGTGTTCACAAAATCATCCTGACGGCGTCGGGTGGCCCATTTCGCGGGCGAGAGCCCAGCAGCCTCAAGGACGTCACGCCCGAGCAGGCGTGCGCCCACCCCAATTGGGTGATGGGTCGCAAAATTTCGGTGGATTCCGCCACCATGATGAACAAGGCCCTGGAAGTCATCGAGGCGCGTTATTTGTTTGGCCTGGCCCCCGAGCAGCTGGAGGTGGTGATTCACCCCCAAAGCGTGATCCACTCCATGGTCCAGTACAAGGACAACTCCGTGGTGGCCCAGTTGGGCACGCCCGACATGCGGGTGCCGATTGCCTACGGCTTGAGCTGGCCGGAGCGCATGGTTTCGGGGGCTTCTGCGCTCGATTTCCATGCCTTGGCCGCCATGACTTTTGAGGCCATGGACGGGCATGGCCATCCGGAGCGTTTTCCGGGTTTGAAGCTCGCCTGGGCCACTTTGCAGGGGGCCCCAGGCAGTTGCGCGGTGCTCAATGCGGCCAATGAAATCGCGGTGGACGCGTTTTTGAACCGCCGTATCCGGTTTGACCAGATTCACCATGTGAACGAAGCTACCCTGGAGGCCGTGGACACCGTGCGACCGGAAAATCTGGCGGACTTGCTGGCCATTGACCGCCAAAGTCGCGAGGCTGCGCGGCAGGTGCTGGGCCGACTTGGGTGAGGGCCACGATCCCCCTGGCGTAGACCGCTCGTGCAGTGTTCGCGGGGTGTATTATCTTGGCTTCGCGGTGCCGAGCGCTGTGACCCTGTTTTTCAGGCGAAAATGCTGCGTTGGTCGCCCTTTGGCGGTGTGCAGATGGGGTTTTTTCTAATGGGTTGAAGGTCGGGTGTTCAACGCAACCCGAGCGGTTGACCTTTATATGGTTGTTCCATGAATTTTTTTGACATTCGTTCACGCCTTCAACCTGCCGCATGGACGGTGGCAGCCAGCTTGATGGCGTGCATGCCCGCCTGGGCTGTTGACCCTTTCACCGTGCGAGACATCCGTGTCGAGGGTTTGCAGCGGATCGAATCCGGTACGGTCTTCGCTTCTTTGCCACTGCGCGTGGGTGACCAATATTCGGACGAAAAAGGCGCTGCTGCGATCCGCGCGCTGTTCGCCTTGGGTTTGTTCAAAGACGTTCGCCTGGAAACCGAAGGCGATGTGCTGGTGGTGGTGGTGGAAGAGCGGCCTTCGGTGGCTGCTGTCGAGTTCATTGGACTCAAGGAATTTGACAAGGACGTCTTGCTCAAAGCCCTGCGGGAAGTGGGTCTGGCCGAAGGGCGCCCTTACGACAAGGCCTTGGCCGACAAAGCCGAGCAAGAACTCAAGCGGCAGTACATCAACCGCAGTTTGTACGGTGCCGAAGTGGTGAGCACGGCCACCCCCGTGGACCGCAACCGCGTGAATCTGAGCTTCACCATCACCGAAGGCGGCCCAGCCCGAATCAAACAGATCCAGATTGTGGGCAACAAGGCGTTTTCGGAGTCCGATTTGCGCGACCAGTTCAACCTGGACACGGGGGGCTGGATGAGCTGGTACACCAAGTCCGACCGCTATGCCCGCACCAAGCTCAATGCCGACCTCGAAGCCTTGCGCTCCTATTATTTGGCCCGTGGTTTTCTGGAGTTCCGGATTGATTCCACCCAGGTGGCCATGTCGCCCGACAAACAGGAAATGGCCATCACGATCAACGTGACCGAGGGTGAGCGTTTTGTCGTTTCGGGCGTGAAGCTCGAAGGCAACTACCTCGACAAGGACGATGAATTCAAGGCGCTGGTCAAGATCGCTGTGGGCAAGCCCTACAACGCCGAAACCGTGGCCGAGACCACCAAGGCCTTCACCGATTACTTCGGCAAATTCGGTTTTGCTTTTGCCAAGGTGGAGGCCAAGCCAGAAATTGACCGTCAGAACAACCGCGTGCAGTTTGTGCTGCAGGCTGAACCTTCGCGCCGTGCTTACGTCAGGCGCATCCTGGTCTCGGGCAACAACCGCACCCGCGACGAAGTGATCCGCCGCGAGTTTCGCCAATACGAAGCGGCTTGGTACGACGGTGACAAGATCCGCCTGTCGCGTGACCGCGTTGACCGTTTGGGTTTTTTCACCGACGTGAACGTGGAAACCATCGAAATCCCCGGTACCCCCGATCAGGTCGATTTGATGTTCACCGTGGCCGAAAAGCCAACGGGCAGCATTTCTTTGGGTGCGGGTTTTTCTTCGGCTGAAAAGGTGACCTTGAGTTTTGGCATCCGCCAGGAGAACGCCTTCGGTTCGGGCAACTATTTGGCTGTTGAAGTCAACACCAGCAAGTACAACCGCAACCTGGTCTTGAGCACGACGGACCCCTATTTCACGCAAAACGGCATTTCCCGCACGATCGATGTCTTTCAGCGCACCACACGTCCTTACTTGGGCGACATTAATTCCTACAGCTTGATCAACTCGGGTGTTGGCCTGCGTTTTGGCGTGCCTGTGACCGAAACGGACACGGTTTTTGTGGGAGCCAATGCGGAGCAGACCCAAATCAAGGCAGGAACGGGTTTACCCGATCCGTACAAGGACTATGCGGATAAATTTGGCGCCACCAGCACCGCCATCCCTTTGACTTTGGGATGGGCCAGGGATGGGCGTGACAGCGCCTTGGTGCCGACCAAGGGCACTTACCAGCGCTTGAATGCGGATTTGAGCGTTGCGGGCGATGTGCGTTATTTCCGCAGCAACTACCAGTACCAGCAGTATTTCCCGCTGAGCAAGAAGTACACCTTGGCTGTGAATGCGGATCTGGGATGGGGTCAAGGCCTGAACGGACAGGAATTCCCTATCTTCAAGAACTTTTATGTGGGTGGTTTGGGCAGTGTTCGTGGTTTTGAGCAATCTACCTTGGGACCTTCACGCGCAACAAGCTCGTCGAACTCGGCACTCGTTTATTTGGGTGGCCCCAAGAAAATTGTTTTGAACGCCGAATTCATGGTGCCCTTCCCAGGCGCTGGCAATGACAAGACCCTGCGTTTGTTTGGCTTCACGGACATTGGCCGAGCCTTTGGGGAAAACGAAAAAGTCTCTTTTGGTGACCTGCGGGCTTCCGCGGGTATTGGCCTCAGCTGGATCTCCCCCATGGGGCCCCTGCGCTTCTCTTATGCGACGCCCATTCGCAAAGAGACAAACGATAAAATCCAGAAACTCCAATTCCAGATCGGAACCTCTTTCTAATGAAAACGATTCGCAAGAACCTTCTCGTCGCGCTGCTGGCTGGTGCATCCGCTTTCACGGGCCTGGTGCAGGCGCAGGATTTCAAAATCGGCATCGTCAACACGGACCGCATTTTGCGGGACTCCAACGTGGCCAAGGCGGCTCAGGCCAAGCTGGAGTCGGAGTTTTTGAAGCGCGAAAAAGACCTGAACGATGCCATCAACACTTTCAAGGCAGCGGCCGAAAAGTTCGAGCGCGACGCGCCCACGCTGTCTGAAGCGCAGCGCGTGGCCAAGCAAAAGCAGCTGATCGATCAGGACCGTGACCTGAAGCGCCGCCAGCGTGAGTTCCAGGAGGACCTGGGTGCCCGCAAGAACGAAGAAAACCAGATGCTGTTCGAGAAAGCCGGACGTGCGGTCAAGCAAGTGGCCGAGTCCGAGAAGTACGACCTGATCTTGCAGGACGCTGCCTACTTCAACCCCAAGCACGACATCACAGAAAAAGTCATCAAGGCCCTCAACGCCTCGGTGGGCAAATAACAGGCGTTCAGCCTGTTTGAAACCGTGTCGCTGACGCTGGGCGCTATCGTTGAGACACTGGGGGGGCGCCTGTTGGGGCCCTCTGACATGCAGGTGTCGGGCCTGGCCCCTTTGCAGACCGCCCAACCGGACCAGATCAGTTTCCTCAGCCAAGCCCGTTACCAAAGCCAGCTGGCCAACAGCCTGGCAGGCTGTGTGATTGTGAGCCCGGTCTTTGAGGTCGAGGTGGCGCAGCGTGCAGCGGCCATCATCACCGACGATCCCTATTTGTACTTCGCCCGCTTGACCCGCTTGTGGAAGCGGGCTCTGCCACAGTCCGCCAGGCCCAGGATTCATCCGAGTGCGGTGATCGACCCCGAAGCGCTGATTGCTGAAGATGCCGTGATTGGCCCTTTGTGCGTGGTGGAGCGGGGGGCCGAGATCGGCCCGGGCACGTGGTTGAAGTCCCGCGTGACCGTGGGTGAAAACTGCAAAATCGGTGCGCGTTGCCTGGTGCACTCGGGTGTGGTCATTGGTGCAGACGGGTTCGGCTTCGCCCCGCACCAAGGCCAGTGGGAAAAAATTGAACAACTGGGCGCGGTGCGCATCGGCAACGATGTGGAAATCGGCGCCAACACCTGCATTGACCGTGGGGCCCTGGAGGACACGGTCATCGAAGACGGGGTCAAACTCGACAACCTGATTCAGATTGGCCACAACGTGCAGGTTGGCCAGCACACGGCCATGGCTGGCTGCGTTGGCGTGGCGGGGAGTGCCAAGATCGGCGCCCATTGCACCGTGGGCGGTGGCGCCGTGGTGCTGGGGCACCTGAGCCTGGCTGACCATGTGCACATTTCTGCGGCCTCGGTGGTCACGCGTTCTATCTCACAGCCCGGCCATTACACCGGGATGTTTCCGCTGGACAGCAATGCCAACTGGGAAAAAAACGCCGCCAGCCTCAAACAACTGTCCCGCTTGCGCGACCGCATCAAAGCCCTCGAAGCGGACATTCAAAACAACAAGGAAAACTGACCATGATGGACATTCATAAAATTCTCAAGCAGCTGCCGCACCGCTATCCCTTCTTGCTGGTGGACCGTGTGCTGGAACTCGAAAAAGGCGTGCGCATCAAAGCTTTGAAGAACGTCACGATCAACGAGCCATTTTTCACAGGGCATTTCCCTCACCGTCCGGTCATGCCGGGTGTGCTGATGCTGGAGGCGCTGGCCCAGGCGGCCGCCTTGCTGTCTTTTGACACCCTGGACGCCGCGCCCGATGACAACACGGTTTATTACTTTGCGGGCATTGACGGTGCGCGTTTCAAGCGTCCGGTGGAGCCGGGCGATCAGTTGACGCTGGATGTGCAGCTGGACCGCATGAAAGCTGGCATTTTCAAGTTCAAGGCCCAGGCTAAGGTCGGTGACGAGCTGGCCTGCGAGGCCGATTTGATGTGCACCATGCGCAAAATTGCCTGAGGACTTATGGCGACTATCCACTCCACCGCTTTGGTCGATCCGGCCGCTCAGCTGGACGCCTCCGTGACCGTTGGCCCCTACACCCTCATTGGCCCAAATGTGGTCATCGGTGCAGGCTCGACGGTGGGCTCGCATTGCACGATCGAGGGCCACACCACGATCGGTCAGAACAACCACATCCACAGCTACAGCTCCTTGGGCGCTGCGCCGCAGGACAAAAAATACGCGGGTGAGCCGACCCGTTTGGTGATCGGCAACGGCAACACCATCCGCGAGTTTTGCACCTTCAATGCTGGCACCGTCAATGGTGGCGGTGTGACCCAGGTGGGTGATGACAACCTGTTCATGGCTTATGTGCATTTGGCGCACGATTGCCAGATTGGCAGCCACACGATTTTTGCCAACAACTCCCAATTGGCGGGCCACGTGGTGGTGGGCGACTGGGTCATCCTGGGTGGCTTCACGGTGGTGCGGCAGTTCTTGCGTCTGGGGGCGCACAGCTTCACGGCCATGTGCACCTTGCTGTTTGCCGACCTGCCGCCGTATGTGACGTGCCAGGGCCAGCCCGCTGCTGCCCGTACCGTGAATGCCGAAGGTTTGCGTCGTCGCGGTTATTCGCCTACCCGAATCGCGGCGGTGCGGGCCATGCACAAAGCGCTTTACCGGGAAAACCTCACGCTGGAAGCGTCCAAAGAACGCATCTTGCAAATCGCCAAGGACAAACCCGAGGTGCAGGCCGATGTGGACATGATGCTGGACTTTTTGTCGGGCGTTTCGCCCAAAGTGGGCATTGTGCGTTCGCGTCGCCGCTCGGTCGATTGAACAACCCAAGGGTCAGGCCTGTCCTGGCCCGAGCATGAAAGGAGGGCCCTGTGGCCCTGTTGCGTTGCGCCGTCATTGGCGTTGGTTATCTGGGCAAATTTCATGCTCAAAAGTACGCCAAGATTCCCGAGTGTCAGCTCGTCGCGGTGGTGGATAGTCGGCAGGAGCAGGCCGAGGCGGTCGCCGGGCCTTTGGGCTGCGCCGCACTGACGGATTACCGGGCATTGATCGGTCAGGTCGATGCGGTCTCCATCGTGGTGCCCACCCAAGGTCATTACGAAGTCTGCGCCGAGTTTTTGCGGGCCGGGGTGCATGTCTTGGTCGAAAAGCCCATGACCACCACGCTGGAGCAAGCCGATGCGCTGATCCGCCTGGCCAAGGAGAACCAATGCGTGTTGGCGGTGGGCCATCTGGAGCGCTTCAACCCGGCTGCTTTGGCGCTGGAGCCCTTGTTGTCCAACCCCCGGTTCATTGACAGCTCGCGTCTGGCGCCGTTCAAGCCACGCGCGACCGACGTGAGTGTGCTACTGGATTTGATGATCCACGATGTGGATTTGATTTTGTCGCTGGTCGACAGCGAGCTGGAAAGTGTGGAGTGCTCCGGTGCGCGCGTGTTGACTGCCGACATCGACATTGCCAATGCCCGTATTCGCTTTGCCAACGGTTGCGTGGCCAACGTGACCGCCAGCCGCGTGAGTGCCAAGAGCGAGCGCAAGATGCGCGTGTTTCAAAGCCAGGCCTGCCATTCGCTGGACTTCCAGGCCCGCACCTTGACGACTTACCGTGGCGCCACCACGCCCATGGCCGATCCCGAGCAGGCCATTGAGCGACACGAGCAGTCATTTGGCGAAGCCGACCCCCTGTTTTCCGAAATTCTCGACTTTGTCGAGAGCATCCGAGAGGACCGCCCCCCCAAGGTGAGTGGTGAGTCCGGACGCCGGGCGCTGGAAGCTGTTCAGCGCATCACCGAAGCCACCCGATTGATTTCCTGATTTTTAGCCTGTTTGAAAGGTACGCCATGCGCATCCCAATGGTCGATCTGGTCGCGCAATACCGCGATCTCCAGCCCCAGCTGGAACCCGCTTTTTTGAGCGCCCTCCATGCTGCCCAATTCATCTTGGGCCCCAATGTCCAAGCCTTTGAAAAAGAGGCCGCCGACTACCTGGGCGTGGCCCACGCCATCACCTGCGCCAACGGTACCGATGCCTTGCATCTGGCCTTGTTGGCGGCCGACATCGGCCCGGGCGACGAGGTCATCACCACGCCTTTCACGTTCATTGCCACCGCCGAGGCGATCGCCTACGTTGGGGCCAAAGCCGTGTTTGTGGACATCGATCCACGCACCTTCAACATCGACGTGGCGCATGCCCGACGTGCGATCACACCGAAAACCAAGGCCTTGCTGCCCGTGCATTTGTTCGGGCAGCCTGCTGACCTGGCCCCGCTGATGGCTTTGGCCCAAGAACACCAGTTGCAGCTGGTGGAGGATTGTGCGCAGTCCTTCGGTGCCGACATTGGCGGTCGCAAAACGGGCGCCGTGGGCGATGTGGCGGCTTTCAGCTTCTTTCCGAGTAAAAACCTCGGCTGTTACGGCGACGGTGGCATGGTGACCACGCAGTCCGACGCCATGGCCGAAAAGCTGCGCATGCTGCGCAACCATGGCAGCAAAGTGCGTTACTACCACGACATCATTGGCTACAACAGCCGCCTGGACGAGCTGCAGGCGGTGGTGTTGCGGGCCAAGATGCCCTTGATCGATCGTTACAACCAGGAACGCCGCCGTGTGGCCCACCGCTACAACGCGGGTTTGGCCGGGCTGAATGTGCAAACGCCTTATGAAGACGGTGTGGGACTGCACGTGTACCACCAGTACACCTTGCTCACCGATGAGCGGGCGGCCATCCAGCAAGCATTGACTGCGCAACAAATCGCCAGCGCCGTTTATTACCCCGTGCCTTTGCACCAGCAAAAAGTGTTTGCCTCGATCGCGGCTGGCGCCAGTTTCCCGGTGACCGAATCGGTGGCCGAGCGTTGCCTTTCCCTGCCCATCTATCCTGAGCTGAGCAATGAAGCCATTGATGAGGTGTGCGGCGTGATTCGCCAGGCTTTGAAAGCGTGATGGCAGACGCACCAACTGACGTGGCCGCGCCAGACCTGTGCGTGAGCATGGTCGCGGCCGAGCGTTCGGGTGACATGCTCGCGGCCTTGTTGTTGCAAGGCATGCAAAAAACCTGGCCGCGCTTGCAAGCTTCGGGCATTGGCGGGCCGCAAATGGATGCGACCGGTTTCATGTCACGCTGGTCCTGTGACGAGTTGTCGGTGCGCGGTTTGGTGGAGGCGCTTTGGCGTTACCGCCACATCCATGGCATCCGGCAGGCCTTGATTCAGGACTTGCTGGCTTCGCCCCCGGACCTGTATGTGGGGGTGGATGCTTCTGACTTCAATTTGCCCGTGGAGCGTTTGCTGCGGCAAAAGGGCGTGCCCACGGTTCAGTTGGTGTGCCCGTCCATTTGGGCCTGGCGGCCAGAGCGGGTGCAAAAAATCCGTGACAGCGTGAACCATGTGCTGTGCATTTACCCTTTTGAACCAGATTTGTTGGCTCAGCACGGGATCGAGGGCACCTTCGTCGGGCACCCGGTGGCCGATGTGATCGCACAGGAGCCAGACCGCTTGCACGCGCGACAAGCCTTGGGCTTGGCTGCAGAGGCCACCATCGTGGCCTTGTTGCCGGGCAGCAGGCCGTCCGAGGTCAAAGGCTTGGCTTTGCCGTTTTTGCAAGCGGCGCATCTCATGCGTCAGCAAAGGCCTGAGCTGAAGTTCGTTTTGCCCACGCATGACCTCTTGAAGCCCATGGTGGAGGCGGCCATTGCCGAAGCCGGCATGCAGGCGCATGTTCATGTGGTGATGGGCCGTTCTCACGAAGTGCAGGCCGCTTGTGATGTGGCTTTGGTGGCCAGCGGCACGGCCACCCTCGAGACCGCCTTGCACAAACGCCCCATGGTCATCGCCTACAAAATGCAATGGCTGTCCTGGCAAATTGCCAACCGCAAGCGCTTGTTGCCCTGGATTGGCTTGCCCAACATCCTGTGCAACGAAGGCTTGGTGCCCGAATTCTTGCAAGAGCAGGTGCAGCCCCAGGCCTTGGCCCAGGCTGTTTTGCGTTGGCTGGACGATCCTGCGGCGGTGGCCAAGATCCAGCAGCTTTTTGCCGACCTGCACCTTCAATTGCGTCGTGACATGCCGACGCTGGCCAGCCATGCGATCCAAAAAGTCCTTGCTGCTTGAGCAAAAAACCTTGAACTGGGAGACCTATGGTCTGGTGGCCGGGGTGGACGAGGCCGGGCGCGGGCCTTTGGCGGGACCTGTGGTCGCAGCAGCGGTGATCCTGGACGACCTGAATCCTATACGCGGACTGAACGACTCCAAAAAACTCACAGCCAAGCGCCGAGAAGCCCTGTTTGACGAAATCCGTGCTCGGGCTTTGTGCTGCGCCATTGCCGAAGCGACGGTGCAGGAGATTGACCAGCTCAATATCCTGCAAGCCACAATGCTGGCCATGAAGCGTGCCGTCGAGGCCTTGCGCTTGCCGCCCAAGTTGGTGCTGGTGGACGGGAACCGTTTGCCCACCTTGGCCATACGGGCCGAAGCCATTGTCAAAGGCGATGCGCTGGTGCCTGCCATCTCGGCCGCTTCGATTTTGGCCAAGGTGCACCGCGATCGTTTGTGTGAAGCGATGCACCAGCGCTATCCGGCCTACGGCTTTGACCAGCACAAGGGCTATGGCACAGCGCAGCACCTGGCTGCTTTGCAAGCGCATGGTCCGGCAGACTGCCACCGCATGACATTTGCCCCCGTGGCCAGGAGTGTGCGATGAAATCGATCAGCTCCCGGGACAACCCGCAGCTCAAAACCTGGCGACGTTTGGCCCAGGACACCACGGCTTACCGCAAAGCAGGGCAGTTCTGGCTGGAGGGGGACCACTTGTGCCGTGCAGCACTGGAGCGCGGTGTGCGGCCGCTGCAGCTGGTGTTGACCGAGTCGTTTCAGGCCGAGCAGGGCAACCAATGGCTGGGCTTGACCGATCAGGTGTTTGTGCTGCCCGATGCCCTGTTTGCCAGCTTGAGTGGCTTGGAATCTCCTGCCCGCATGGGCTTTGTGGTCGACTGGCGTGCCGGTCATGAGGTTTTGCCGGACGCGCCCACCGTTGTGCTGGACCGTTTGCAGGATGCCGGCAATGTCGGGGCCATCTTGCGCTGTGCGTCGGCATTTGGTTACCGTCAGGTGCTGGCGATCAAAGGCACGGCGGCCCTGTGGTCGCCCAAGGTGCTGCGGGCCGGCATGGGGGCGCACTTTGGCCTGCATCTGGTCGAAGCACTCAGCGAGGCTGATGTGGCAGCTTTGCAGGTGCCCTTGCTCACCACCAGCTCACACGAGGGGCCGTTTTTGCACGCCTTGCTGCAAGCGGGAAATTTGCCTCAAAAGTGTGCCTGGGTCTTCGGTCATGAAGGGCAGGGCGTCAGCGCCAGCCTGATGGCCATGGCGCAGCACCAGGTGCGCATTGCGCAGCCTGGCGGCGAAGAATCCCTCAACGTGGCCACGGCAGCGGCCATTTGCCTGCACGCCAGCGCCACCGCAGGTCTTTGAGCACTTTGGCGGCTTTGCCGGACCGTCATGGTGGGCGGTTTGTCAGGGTTTACTAGCGGTCCTCAGCTATAATGAGAGGCTTTCTCGCATCAACCTGTACGCCACAGTCCATCCCAGGCCCATTCCTCGAACAAGCAGCCAAAAAGAGATCCCCTCTCTGGTGAGTGCTGAGGCGTACCCGAACTATTCCGGAGAACCCAGTGCTTTTGTCTCTTCAGGGAACCTTCCCGCCCGCCATCCTGGCGCTTGCAGACGGCACGGTCTTTATCGGCAATTCGATCGGAGCCACCGGCTCCACTGTCGGCGAAGTGGTGTTCAACACCTCGCTCACCGGCTACCAGGAAATCCTCACCGACCCCAGCTATTGCCAGCAGATCGTCACCCTGACGTACCCGCACATCGGCAATTACGGCGTCAACGTGGAAGACATCGAAGCTGACCAAGTCCATGCCGCAGGCCTCATCATCAAAGACCTGCCTTTGGTGGCGAGCAACTTCCGCTCCAGCCAAACCTTGTCGTCCTACCTGGTTGACGCTGGCACCGTGGCCATTGCCAACATCGACACCCGCCAATTGACCCGCATCTTGCGCACCCAGGGTGCCCAGAACGGCGCGATCGTGGGCTTGGCCAAAGGCCAGGAAGTCACCCAAGCGGTCATTGACCAGGCGATTGCTGCCGCGAAGGGGGCCCCGAGCATGGCCGGCCTGGACCTGGCGCAACAAGTCACTGTGGCTCAGCCTTACGACTGGACCCAAACCGAGTGGCAACTGGGCGCTGGTTATGGCACGCAGACCGCCCCCAAGTTCCATGTGGTGGCTTATGACTTCGGCGTCAAGAAAAACATCTTGCGCATGCTGGCCGAGCGCGGCTGCAAAGTCACCGTGGTGCCGGCCAAGACACCCGCCGCCGATGTGCTCCAACACAAGCCCGATGGCATCTTTTTGTCCAACGGCCCTGGCGACCCACAGCCTTGCGATTACGCGATTGCCGCCGTTTCCGAGTTGATCGAAACCGGCATCCCTACCTTCGGCATTTGCCTGGGTCACCAGATCATGGCTTTGGCCAGCGGTGCCAAGACTTTCAAGATGAAGTTTGGCCACCACGGTGCCAACCACCCTGTGAAAGACCTCGATTCCGGCCGCGTGTCCATCACCAGCCAGAACCACGGTTTTGCGGTGGACGAAAAGTCCTTGCCCGCCAACTTGCGCGCCACCCATGTGTCCTTGTTTGACGGCACCTTGCAAGGCCTGGCCCGTACCGACAAGCCCGCGTTTTGCTTCCAGGGGCACCCCGAAGCTTCGCCCGGCCCGCACGACATTGCTTACCTGTTTGACCGCTTCACGGCATTGATGGCCTCGGCCCAGGAGAACAAATAATGCCTAAGCGCACCGACCTCAAAAGCATCCTCATCATTGGCGCGGGCCCGATCATCATCGGCCAGGCCTGCGAATTCGACTATTCCGGCGTGCAGGCCTGCAAGGCCCTGCGCGAAGAAGGTTACAAAGTCATCCTGATCAACAGCAACCCTGCCACGATCATGACCGACCCGGCCACGGCCGACGTGACCTACATCGAGCCCATCACCTGGCAAACGGTCGAAAAGATCATCGCCAAGGAACGCCCGGACGCCATCCTGCCCACCATGGGTGGCCAGACCGCGCTCAACTGCGCTTTGGATTTGTGGCGTCACGGCGTGCTCGAAAAGTACAAGGTTGAGCTGATCGGCGCGACGCCCGAGGCCATCGACAAGGCCGAAGACCGCCTGAAGTTCAAGGACGCCATGACCAAAATCGGTCTGGGCTCCGCCCGCTCGGGCATCGCCCACAGCATGGAAGAAGCCTGGGACGTGCAAAAGCGCGTCGGCTTCCCCACTGTGATTCGCCCCAGCTTCACGCTCGGTGGCACGGGCGGCGGTATCGCCTACAACCCCGAAGAGTTCGAGACGATCTGCAAACGCGGTCTGGAAGCTTCTCCCACCAATGAGCTGCTGATCGAAGAGTCGCTGTTGGGCTGGAAAGAGTACGAGATGGAAGTGGTGCGCGACAAGGCGGACAACTGCATCATCATCTGCTCGATCGAAAACCTGGACCCCATGGGCGTGCACACGGGCGACTCGATCACCGTGGCGCCAGCCCAGACGCTGACCGACAAGGAATACCAGATCCTGCGCAACGCCTCTTTGGCCGTTTTGCGCGAGATCGGTGTGGACACGGGCGGCTCCAACGTGCAGTTCTCGATCAACCCCAAAGACGGCCGCATGGTCGTCATCGAGATGAACCCCCGGGTGTCGCGTTCGTCGGCCTTGGCCTCCAAGGCCACGGGCTTCCCCATCGCCAAAGTGGCGGCCAAGCTGGCCGTGGGCTACACGCTCGACGAGTTGCGCAACGAAATCACAGGCGGTGCCACCCCCGCCTCGTTCGAGCCCTCGATCGATTACGTGGTCACCAAGATCCCGCGTTTCGCCTTTGAGAAGTTCCCGATGGCCGACAGCCGCCTGACCACCCAGATGAAATCGGTGGGCGAGGTCATGGCCATGGGCCGCACCTTCCAGGAGTCCTTCCAGAAAGCCCTGCGCGGCCTGGAAGTCGGCGTGGACGGCATGAACGAGAAAACCCAGGACCGTGAAGTGCTCGAAAAGGAGCTGGGCGAACCCGGCCCCGAGCGCATCTGGTACGTGGGCGATGCTTTTGCCATGGGCCTGAGCGTGGACGAGGTGTTTGCCTTGACCAAAATTGACCCCTGGTTCCTGGTGCAGATCGAAGAGATCGTGAAGATCGAACTGGAACTGGAAACCACCACGCTCGAAGCCATCACGGCCGACGAGTTGCGTGCGCTCAAGAAGAAAGGCTTTTCGGACCGCCGCTTGGCCAAGCTGCTCAAAACCACCGAGCATGTGGTGCGTGCACGCCGACATGCCCTGAACGTTCGCCCCGTCTACAAACGCGTGGACACCTGCGCGGCCGAGTTCTCGACCGACACCGCCTACATGTATTCCTGCTACGAGGGGAATGGCGACGGTGAGTGCGAAGCCGAGCCCACCAACAACAAAAAAATCATGGTGCTGGGTGGTGGCCCCAACCGCATCGGTCAGGGCATCGAGTTTGATTACTGCTGCGTGCATGCGGCACTCGCCATGCGCGAAGATGGTTACGAAACCATCATGGTCAACTGCAACCCCGAGACCGTGTCGACCGACTACGACACCTCGGACCGTTTGTACTTCGAGCCCGTGACTTTGGAAGACGTGCTCGAAATCGTCGACAAGGAAAAGCCCACAGGCGTCATCGTGCAATACGGTGGCCAAACGCCTTTGAAGCTGGCGCTCGATTTGGAAGCCGCTGGCGTGCCCATCATCGGCACCAGCCCCGACATGATCGACGCGGCCGAAGACCGTGAGCGTTTCCAGAAACTGCTGCAAGACCTCGGTCTGCGCCAGCCGCCCAACGCCACAGCACGCACCGAGGCCGAAGCCTTGGAAAAAGCTGCCGCCTTGGGTTACCCCTTGGTCGTTCGCCCCAGCTACGTGCTGGGTGGCCGCGCCATGGAAATCGTGCACGAGCAACGCGATCTGGAGCGTTACATGCGCGAAGCGGTCAAGGTGTCGCACGATTCCCCTGTGTTGCTCGACCGCTTCCTGAACGACGCCATCGAATGCGATGTGGACTGCCTGCGCGACCCTGAAGGCAAGACCTTCATCGGTGGCGTGATGGAGCACATCGAGCAGGCGGGCGTACACAGCGGTGACTCGGCGTGTTCCTTGCCGCCTTATTCCTTGTCAGAAGCCACCGTGACCGAACTCAAGCGCCAATCGGCCGCCATGGCCGGTGCCTTGAACGTGGTGGGTTTGATGAACGTGCAGTTTGCCATCCAGCATGTGGACGGCAGAGATGTCATTTACGTGCTGGAAGTCAACCCCCGAGCCTCTCGCACTGTGCCTTATGTTTCCAAAGCCACGGGTATCCAGTTGGCCAAGGTGGCCGCGCGCTGCATGGCGGGCCAGTCTCTGGCGTCACAAGGCATCACCAAAGAAGTCACACCGCCTTATTTCAGCGTGAAAGAAGCCGTGTTCCCCTTCGTGAAGTTCCCGGGTGTGGACACCATCCTTGGCCCCGAGATGAAATCCACGGGCGAAGTGATGGGCGTTGGCAAGACCTTTGGCGAAGCCTTTGTGAAGAGCCAATTGGGCGCTGGCACCAAGCTGCCGCGTCCCACCAAGGCCGACGGCACGCCCTCGGGCAAGGTGTTCATCTCGGTGAAAAACAATGACAAGGCTCGCGCCATCGAAGTGGCCCGCCAGTTGGTGGCCCAGGGCTTTGAGTTGGTGGCCACCAAGGGCACGGCTGCGGCTATTCAGGCCGCAGGCGTGGCGTGTGCCACGGTGAACAAGGTGACCGAAGGCCGCCCGCACATCGTGGACATGATCAAAAACAACGAAATTGTGCTGGTGATCAACACGGTCGAAGAGCGCCGCAACGCCATCGCCGACTCGCGCCACATCCGCACCTCGGCCTTGCTCAACCGCGTCACCACCTTCACTACCATCGCAGGCGCGGAAGCGGCTGTGGAGGGCATGAAGTACATGGACCAACTGGGCGTGATTTCCATCCAGGAAATGCACGCGCAACTGGCCGCCTGACCTTTGGCCCCTCGTCCTGCACCCCGACCCGGGTGCGGGGCATAATGTTGCCAATGACCGCCGAGTCTCATCGCTCGGCGGTTTCCTTTTGGAGTAACGAGAGCATGTCAACCATCCCGATCACCAAACGCGGTGCTGAAAAACTCAAGGACGAGTTGCACCGCCTCAAAACTGTGGACCGTCCCGCCGTGATCCAGGCCATTGCCGAAGCGCGTGCCCAGGGTGACCTGAGCGAGAACGCCGAATACGATGCGGCCAAAGACCGTCAGGGTTTCATCGAAGGCCGGATTCAGGAAATCGAAGGCAAGCTGTCGGCTGCGCAAATCATCGACCCGGCGTCGGTGGATGCAGGCGGGCGCGTGGTGTTTGGCACCACGGTCGAGCTGGAAGACGAGAGCACGGGCGAGGCTGTGACTTACCAGATCGTGGGCGAGGACGAAGCCGATTTGAAGCTGGGGCTGATCAACATCAGCAGCCCGATTGCGCGGGCCTTGATTGGCAAGGAAGAGGGCGATGTGGCCGAAGTGCAGGCTCCGGGCGGTGTGCGCCGTTACGAGATCGTGGGCGTGTCTTACGTTTGAGGCAAAACAAAGGCCGCTGTTCAGCGGCCTGGGTGGTTGGCGGGTGCCCGTCCGGTGCGGGCGCCTCGGCCGTTCAGTCGTGGCGGCCTTTTTTGACCGACTTCTGCTTGGGCTTGGCCCGCTTGATCTGGCCGCCAGCGGCCAGGCGTTGGTTGCCCAGGACGCGAACGGTTTTGACTTCGGGGCGCTGGCCGCCGCGTGAGCTGTATTTGAGGATTTTGAAGTCGCGTGGACCGGCTTTGCGGTCTTCGTCGTGCTCCTTGATTTTTTCGGGCTGAGGCCGCCACAGGATCAGCAGTTTGCCGATGTGCTGGATGGGCGCGGCGCTGAGCTGGTCGGCCAGTTGGGCGAACATGGCTTCGCGTGCGGCACGGTCATCGCCCAGCACACGGATTTTGATCAGGCCGTGGGCATTCAGGGCCGCTTCGGTTTCCTTGATGACGGCAGGGGTCAGCCCATCGCCGCCGATCATGACGACGGGATCGAGGTGGTGGGCATCGGCGCGAAAAACTTTGCGCTCGGCAGGTGTGAGTTGTATTTGGGGCATCCTCGTATTATCCCCGCAAGGACGCAAAAGAATGAAAGTCAAAACCAAAAGTAAAAAGGTGAACAAAGCGTGGTTGAACGACCACGTCAACGACACCTATGTGAAACTGGCCTTGAAAGAGGGTTACCGGGCGCGGGCGGCTTACAAACTCAAGGAAATCGACGAAACCCTGGGCTTGATCCGGCCGGGTGATCTGGTGGTGGACCTGGGCTCGGCCCCGGGCGCCTGGAGCCAGTACCTGCGCCGCCGTTTGTCGCCGGACGGCGCGGCGGTGGGCGAACTCAACGGCCGCATCATCGCGCTGGACATTTTGCCCATGGCCCCGGTGGAAGGTGTGCACTTCATTCAGGGAGATTTCCGTGAAAACGAGGTCGCCGCCTTGCTCGAAGCCGCGCTGGAAGGCCGCCAGGCCGATGTGGTGGTCTCCGACATGGCCCCCAATTTGTCGGGCATCGGGTCTTCGGACGCGGCGCGGGTCCAGCATTTGATCGAGTTGGCGGTGGAATTCGCCCAAAACCACATGAAACCGCAGGGTGCTTTGGTGGTCAAGGTGTTCCACGGCAGTGGCTACAGCCAGATCGTCAAGATGTTCAAGGAGACCTTCAAGGTGGTCAAGCCGATCAAGCCCAAATCCTCCCGGGACAAGTCCGCGGAGACTTTTTTGGTGGGCATGGGCCTGATTCACGGTGTTTGATGTCGTAATTCCTGCCTTTTAGAGGGCCAAAACCCGATTCGGGTGCCATGGCCGCCTTCTACAGGCCTAGAATGAGAACAGTCATTTTTTTCGATTGGAGCCCCTCTTGAATAACCCCTGGTTTTCCAAAATTGCCGTCTGGATGGTGATTGCCATGGTGCTGTTCACCTTGTTCAAGCAATTTGACAACCGTGGTGTCGCTGGTGCGAGTGCCATTGGCTATTCAGATTTTCTGGAAGAGGTTCGCGGTAACCGGATCAAGAGCGCCACCATTTCCGAGAGCCCTGGCGGCACCGAAATTCTGGCCATCACCAACGATGACCGCCGCATCAAGACCACCGCCACCTACCTGGACCGCGGTCTGGTGGGTGACCTGATCAACAGCGGCGTGAAGTTCGACGTCAAGCCCCGCGAGGAAGGCTCGCTGCTCATGACCCTGCTGGTCAGTTGGGGACCCATGCTGCTGCTGATCGGCGTCTGGGTGTACTTCATGCGCCAGATGCAGGGCGGTGGCAAGGGCGGTGCGTTCAGCTTTGGCAAGTCCAAGGCCCGCATGCTCGATGAAAACAACAACCAGGTCACTTTCGCGGACGTGGCCGGTTGTGACGAAGCCAAAGAGGAAGTCAAGGAAGTGGTGGACTTCCTGAAGGACCCGCAGAAATTCCAGAAATTGGGCGGTCGCATTCCCCGTGGCTTGTTGCTTGTGGGCCCACCGGGAACCGGTAAGACCTTGCTGGCCAAGGGCATCGCCGGAGAAGCCAAGGTGCCGTTTTTCAGCATTTCGGGCTCCGACTTTGTGGAAATGTTCGTCGGCGTGGGTGCAGCCCGTGTCCGTGACATGTTCGAAAACGCCAAAAAGAACGCGCCTTGCATCATCTTCATCGACGAAATCGATGCGGTGGGTCGGCAGCGGGGAGCAGGTCTGGGCGGCGGCAACGACGAGCGCGAGCAGACCCTCAACCAGATGCTGGTCGAGATGGACGGTTTCGAGACCAACCTGGGCGTGATCGTGGTGGCCGCCACCAACCGCCCCGACATTCTGGACGCCGCTTTGCTGCGCCCGGGTCGCTTTGACCGTCAGGTGTATGTGACTTTGCCCGATATTCGTGGTCGTGAGCAGATCCTGAACGTGCATATGCGCAAAGTGCCCATTGGCCAGGATGTCAATGCGGGCGTGATCGCCCGTGGCACACCCGGCATGAGCGGTGCCGATTTGGCCAACCTGTGCAACGAAGCCGCCCTGATGGCCGCACGCCGCAACGCCCGTGTGGTCGAGATGCAGGACTTCGAAAAAGCCAAGGACAAAATCCTCATGGGCCCCGAGCGCAAGAGCATGGTCATGCCCGAGCACGAGCGTCGCAACACGGCCTACCACGAAGCGGGCCACGCCTTGATTGGCAAGCTGCTGCCCAAGTGCGATCCGGTGCACAAGGTCACCATCATTCCCCGTGGCCGCGCCTTGGGTGTGACCATGAGCCTGCCCGAGCAAGACCGCTACAGCTACGACAAGGAGTTCATGCTGAACCAGATCAGCATGCTGTTCGGTGGCCGCATTGCGGAAGAAGTGTTCATGAACCAGATGACCACGGGCGCCAGCAACGATTTCGAGCGCGCCACATCGATTGCCCGCGACATGGTGATGCGCTACGGCATGACCGACGCGCTGGGCCCGATGGTTTATGCCGAGAACGAAGGCGAAGTGTTTTTGGGTCGTTCGGTCACCAAGACCACCAACATGAGCGAGTCCACCATGCAAAAGGTGGACATGGAAGTGCGCCGCATCATCGACGAGCAGTACAAACTGGCCCGTCGCCTGATCGAGGAGCACAGCGCCCAGATGCACGCCATGGCCAAAGCCTTGCTGGAGTGGGAAACCATCGACAAGGACCAGATCGACGACATCATGGCCGGGCGCGATCCTTTGCCACCCAAGGACTGGACACCTCGCACGCCCCCTTCGGGTGGCGGCAATGGCGGTGGAACCCCTGCGGTTCAAACCGAGCCGGCTACCACTGCGGCTTGATGGCTCAGGCAGCGCCTGACCACAGCGGGGCCTTCGGGCCCCGTTTTTCATGGAGTCACTCCGATGGACACCCCCCTGACCCGACCGAACAGCGCCTTGCACTGGCAAACCACCCGATTTGCGCTTGACCTGTCGCAGCCCAAAGTCATGGGCATTGTCAATCTCACGCCCGATTCTTTTTCGGACGGCGGACAACATGCCGAAACCGCCCAAGCCTTGCGCCACGCCGAGCAACTGTTGCGCGATGGGGCCGACATTCTGGACATCGGCGCGGAATCCACCCGCCCAGGCGCTGTGGTGGTGCCCATGGCGCAGGAGTTGGCGCGGCTGGCTCCTTTTTTGCGCGAAGCGGTTCGCTGGCAAGTGCCCATATCGGTGGACACTTACAAGCCCGAGGTGATGCAGGCGGTGCTCGATGCGGGGGTGGACATCATCAACGACATCTGGGCGCTGCGTCAGCCGGGGGCCGAGCAGGTGGTGGCTGCCCATCCAAGCTGCGGTGTGTGTCTGATGCACATGCACCGTGACCCGCAAACCATGCAAATCGAGACCATGGCGGGCGATGTGCTGCGCGAGGTGGAAAGCTTTTTGCATGCCCGCATGCACGCCTTGCTGGATGCTGGGGTGGGCGCTGCCCGGCTGGTGCTGGACCCGGGTATCGGCTTTGGCAAGACGGTGGCGCAGAATTTTCAGCTGTTGGCGCAGCAGGCTGACTTGTTGCACCTGGGACGGCCTGTCTTGGCGGGCTGGTCCCGGAAATCAGCTTTGGGCGCTGCACTGGCCCACGATGGGCAAGTGCCGGAACCTGCCCAAAGACAAGCGGCCAGTGTGGCCGCGGCTTTGCTGGCGGTGCAGCGGGGGGCTTCGGTGGTCCGGGTGCACGATGTCAAGGACACGGTGGACGCGCTCAAGATCTGGCAGGCCATGAACCAGAACGCCAGGCCGCATTGACGCGCTCAGCGTTTGTATCCGTCAGTTTTCCGGTGTGTCTGGACGACTAAAATTCTCTCAGTCATTACAAAAATCAGGATTGTTCAGATGGCACGTCAATATTTCGGCACAGACGGCATTCGCGGCACGGTGGGCCAAAGCCCGATCACGCCCGATTTCATCTTGCGCCTGGCGCATGCCGTGGGCCGTGTTTTGAAGTCGCAGGAGACGCACCCAACGGTGTTGATCGGCAAAGACACCCGCATTTCGGGGTACATGCTGGAAAGCGCCCTGGAGTCGGGCTTCAACTCGGCCGGGGTCGACGTCGTCTTGCTGGGCCCGGTGCCCACTCCGGCCGTCGCTTATCTGACCCGCGCGCAACGCGCTTCTTTGGGGGTGGTGATCAGTGCGAGCCACAACCCCTTTGCGGACAACGGCATCAAGTTCTTCAGCGCCCAAGGCAAGAAATTGTCTGACGCCTGGGAGGAGACCGTGGAAGCGACCTTGCTTGAGGACCCGGTCTGGGTGGATTCGGCCGCGCTGGGCAAAACCCGGCGTCTGGACGATGCGGCAGGTCGCTACATCGAATTTTGCAAGAGCACCTTCTCCAACGACCTGACCCTCAAGGGCCTGAAGATTGTGGTGGACGCCGCCCACGGGGCCGCCTACCAGATCGCGCCCAAGGTGTTCCATGAGTTGGGTGCCGAAGTGGTGGCCATCGGCTGCTCGCCCGACGGCCTGAACATCAACAAAGGCGTGGGCGCGACCCACCCCCATGCGCTGGTGCAGGCGGTCAAGGACCACCGGGCCGATTACGGCATTGCGCTCGATGGCGATGCCGATCGCCTGCAAGTCGTGGACGCCAGTGGTCGCCTGTTCAATGGCGATGAGTTGTTGTATTTGATGGTCGCAGACCGCTTGGCCCGGGATGAAGCCGTGCCCGGCGCGGTGGGCACCTTGATGACCAATCTGGCGGTGGAAGTGGCCCTCAAGCAGCGAGGCGTGCAATTTGTGCGGGCCAAAGTGGGCGACCGTTATGTGCTGGAGGTCTTGCACGACAAGGGCTGGTTGCTCGGCGGTGAAGGTTCAGGCCATTTGCTGGCCCTGGACAAGCACACCACGGGTGACGGGTTGGTCAGCGCCTTGCAGGTGTTGCAAGCCTGTGTGGGCAGTGGGCAGACCATGGCGCAGTTGCTGGAGGGCATCACACTGTTCCCACAGACGCTGATCAATGTGCGCCTGAAGCCGGGTTTTGACTGGGAAGGCCATCGGCCTTTGTGGGACGCCACCCGCGCTGCCGAGGTTGAGCTGGGCGATTCGGGGCGGGTCCTGATCCGCGCCAGCGGCACAGAGCCTTTGGTGCGCGTCATGGTCGAAGCCCGTGATGCCGATCAGGCCCGCCAATGCGCTGAGCGCATCGCCGCCACCCTGGCCTGAAGCCAGTGTTCAATAAATCAGCCGCTCCGGTTTGATTTCCTGCAGGATGGTGGTGGCGATTTCTTCGATCGATTTGGTCGTGGTGGACAGCCAGCGGATGCCTGAGCGGCGCATCATCGCCTCGGCTTCAGACACTTCCATGCGGCAGTTTTCAATGCTGGCATAACGCGAATTGGGTCTGCGCTCTGCCCGAATTTCGGCCAGGCGGTCGGGGTGGATGCTCAGGCCGAAGATTTTTTTGCGGTGCGGCACCAGGGCAGGGGGCAGCTGCTTGCGTTCAAAGTCTTCCGGAATCAAGGGGTAGTTGGCCGCTTTGAGGCCATGCTGCATGGCCAGGTACAGGCTGGTCGGGGTTTTGCCGCTGCGGCTCACACCCACCAAAATCACATCGGCCGATTCCAGATCCCGGTTCGATTGGCCATCGTCGTGGGCCAGGGAAAAATTGATGGCTTCGATCCGGTCGTGGTATTCCTTGCTTTTGCTCACGTCGGAAAAACGGCCCACCCGGTGGTGCGACTTGATGCCCAGCTCGTTTTCCAGCGGGTTCACGAAGGTGCCAAACATGTCCAGCAGCATGCCTTGGCAGTGCTCTTGCAGGACTTTGAGGACATCCATGTTCACCAGGGTGGTGAAGACGATGGGTTTGCTGCCTTCGGTGTCGGCCGTGTGGTTGATTTGGCGTACCGCCTGATGCGCCTTGTCGATGGTGTCGGTGAAGGGCAGCCGCACATGCCGCGTTTTCATGTCGAACTGCGCCAGGATGGCGTTGCCAAAAGTCTCGGCCGTGATGCCGGTGCCGTCAGACACGAAAAAAACAGTGCGTTTGGACATGCGTGCAAAAATTTCAAAGGGCAGGGGCACCAAGCCCCCTAAAATGATTCGATTATCCATGGCCCCCGGTCGGCGCGCGAAACACAAGAACAACACAGCCCTTCCCGGCTCCATGGCACCCGGTTTTAACTTTGGAGCTTTGCATGTCTGATCTTTTCAGTGAGACCGCCCTGGTCGTCCCCTTTGAACAATTGCGCATGACCGACGTCGAGTCGGTCGGTGGCAAAAACGCCAGCCTGGGGGAGATGATTTCCCAGCTGCCATCGGGGGTGCGTGTGCCCACGGGCTTTGCCACCACCGCCCACGCGTTTCGCCAGTTCCTGGCTTTTGATGGCCTGAGCGATCGCATCAACGCCCGCCTGGACGCGCTGGACACCGAGGACGTGCGCGCCTTGGCCGCGGCAGGTGCGGAGATCCGCGCCATGGTTGAAGCCCAGCCTTTCCCGGCCGATCTGGAAAAAGCTATTCGTGAAGAATTTGTTCGCCTGCAGGGCGGCAACCCTGAAGCTTCGTTTGCGGTGCGCTCTTCGGCCACGGCCGAAGACCTGCCGGACGCGTCCTTTGCAGGCCAGCAGGAAACCTTTTTGAACGTGGTCGGCATCGACGACGTGCTGCACAAGATGAAAGAGGTCTTCGCCTCGCTCTACAACGACCGCGCCATCAGCTACCGCGT
>VFQS010000796.1_pt1 | contig 32137 bp, 23 predicted proteins | sample 3512361 | NCBI WGS metagenome assembly VFQS01 (sample SAMN10412375, study PRJNA504923) | tailings metagenome | isolation source: Relicate 1 Philex TSF3 active mining | place: Philippines
TTAGTAGTTGAATGTATTTCTCTTTAAATTGTGTAATAAATTCCCAATCTTGTTCTCTTAATAAGTCTACTAATCTACCTTCTCCTTTTGCCTCCAAAAACTCCGTGAAATTCATTGGGTTTAGATAGAGAAAATCAACTTGTCCAACAGGGAAAGAAGTTTGTTGCTTTAAAGCAATTCCGAGTAATGAACCAGCACCAAGAATATGCAATTGTGGCAGTTCTTCGTTAAAATATTTCAAGGATGTGATTGCGCCTAAAGCTTCTTGAATTTCATCTAATATAACTAACGTTTTCCCAATTGTTATCGTTGAATTTGTATAAATTTCGAGTGCTTTAACGATTCGTTTTGGGTTATAATCTTGTTCAAAGATTCCACGCAAACTCACTTCTTTTTCAAAGTTAATGTACAAGTAATTTTGGAAATTTTGCTCTCCAAAATTCTTCATTAACCACGTTTTTCCAACTTGACGTGCTCCATATACTAATAATGGTTTTCTGAATTCAGAGTCTTTCCAGACTTGTAATGCTTGTTCTGCTTGCCTTTTCATACTGTAAATGTAGAAAAAAACAGTAGGAATTACATTTTTTCGTACGACTTTTTGTTAAATATCACACTTTTTCGTACGACTTTTTGTGAAATATTACATTTTTTGGTGGGAGTTTATAAAAAATAATTAAATCACTCATTCAAAACAACTGACATTTCAAAAAGGACATAATTGTTTTTTTCCTTGTGGAAATAATAAAATTTATCATCAAACCTTGTAAATTTATTAAAATACAAATCTATTTTTTTTGCATTTTTAGGATTTACTAAGTTGTATCTTAATTCAAAAGAATTAACTTTTCCAGTTTGAGAATTAAAAGCTGAAAAATTAACTTTTTGCTTTAAATCTGTATATAAACAAGCATAGTAACTAGAAAAATTAATAACCGATATATTGTTAGGATATTCAATATCCAGATTCGTCCCCCAAAGAATACGTCCCTCATTTGAAATCTTAAATGTTGAAATATTATCGGTTTTCATTGAAGGAGCATACCCAGCTAGACGTATTATTTTATTCTTCCTCATGAATATTACTAAATTATCATTATCAATGAATTCGTGTTCTATTCTGTAATCAGATGACAATGAATTTAATTCTGACTTATCTTTTTGATCACTTTGAAATACTTTGTTGTCTTTTCTATCTTCTTTATCATTTTTAAAGATGAAATCTAACCGTTCTTTTGTAAAATTTTCATATTTCGAATACACAATTTTTGAAGAAGTCAAATCAATTTGAGCTGAAAATAACCCATGAAAATCTTCTCCTTTTTTATCTTGTTTTAGATCAGTAAACAATCCAAATACCCACAATTTATTATCTTTAGTAATTAAGCTTTGTAATTGATCTATTCTCTTAGTTGGATCATTAAAATTTATAGTATTCACTTGACCCGAGTTTGTCTTAATAAAAGAAATCGAATTGTGAGTTATACAATGAATATTTTCGATACTATCGATTTTATAATATGCATGAATAATAGAAAAATCACTATGTTTATCTACATCTTGAACAGCATGAAATCTATATTCAGTTATATCCTTTGGAGGAAGATAGAATTGTCCAGTGATAGTTACTTTATTAGAATTTAAAATACTTAAATTAGAATCAATCGTTTTATAATCGATAATCGCTTTATTATCTTTTTCATAAAAATCTTCTGTAAGAAACATGATTTTATTTTTCCCTACTTTTTTAAAAAGAGTAGACAAATAAGTGTCGTTAATAAGATTCATTGAATGAACCGGTTTAACTTTTTGAATTTGTTTTAAATGCTTATCATACGTTTCTACAAAAAAATGCAGTTTTTTATTAGCATATCCTTTCCATATAACATAGATAACATCTTCACAAACTAAAGTTTTTTCTAATCTGAATGCACGATATTGCTTTTTTAAACCCTCTAATTCTGGATTAACTTTTTTAAATCCTCTTAGTATTTTTTCATTCACATTCCTCAATGTTTTTTTATCAAAGGCAACTAATTTCAGTTTAGCTTGAGTTACAAATGTTGAACTATATTCATAAACTGCATATAAATAATTAAAATTTTCACCAACAATTTGGAATGTTGATTCACTTTTAGGAAGATCGATATCTAATACATCAGATTGTCTAACTTCCGTAGTTTGAGAAAATGACAAAAACACAAAAAATTGACAAATTAATCCAATTAAAATTCTTTTTTTCATTTTATCTTATTTAAAATCCTAATCCAAAGCAATATCCAAAAATAATCGAAAAACCAGGAATTGTTTTTCTAATGTCATTTCTGACTATGCTCGTATTTTCATCCTTTCTAAAAGTTTCATAATTTGTTGCCTTTACTCCCCAACCCATATAAAAGGAATGAATTTGTTTAATTATCCCTGGCTTAATTATTTGTGTTCCCAGTTTAAGATATCCTCCAAAATTATAAATTTTAGATTCAGGTGCAGAGCTGGAATTTAATTGTAAGTTTAATTTGTCGGTTACAGATTTTAAATCTATTGAGTATTGATCGAATAAAGGTTGAATTTCTAGATATATTCCTTCAGAATGTGTGTTAGAAAAATAAAATCGTAATCCTAAGGTTGAATAAAGCCCTGGATTTTTAATCTCCCCATATTTTGTAAGTTTATCAATTTCAATTTCTGAATCAGTTTTATCCAAATCCAAGATATCAAGATAAAACAATCGAGCAAAATCATGGTATTTATGGATTCCAAAGGTTAAAACTCCTGTAATGTTATCATCTATTTTTCGTTCTAAACCAAATGCGTAAACACCTTTCGTTAATAGGGTAGGATTTGTAAAAAAAACATTGTTAAACCTTGTCTTTTCAAGTGATGTACGATATACTTTAGGATTTTCATAAAAAATAGAAGTGCTTGGTGGTATTAAATTCACATTTAATGAATTCGGAATAATTTCTTCATCAGAACTTATGCTTTTTGAAGGGAGTAATAATTCTAAGTTGTGTACTTTCATTTTATTTGTTCCACTAACAACAAAACCAATTCCAGAACCTGAACTTTCTATTTTATTCATTCGAATTTCTTCTACCCCATTTATTGTAAACGCATATTGATTTTTAGAACTCGTGATTTCAAGTTTGTTTTTTGCGTTCATCACAATGTTAGCCGAATAAAAATCATCTGATTTATAGGATAATTCACCATTTTTATAGGACCCAATGTAATATGTTTTATTTGTTATAAGAAAAAAATTATAGTTTCTCCAATCTTTAAAACCATATATGATACCACACTTTGAACCAGCTTTTAATCCAGTAATATCTATCGTTGCTGATATTTTAAAATCAGAATCTAAAGATGAATAAATTAAATATCTTGATGTTCCATTATCATTTAACGATATAATTTCTAATGAACCGTTAGAAACAATAGAGGTACTTTTGTCGTCAGAAAAAACCCAATTATTTTTACTTTTTTCAAAATCCTCTTTTATAATTAATGAATCATCGATTAAATTTGAATTTTCTAATTGCTCGTTTCCAAAAAGATTTGAAAAATAAAAGACAGGTATAATGAATAGTAATAACCTCACTTATAATAACTTTTTAAAGCAGCGAATTTAGATATTTTAATTAATCATTCATTTATTATTCACAAAAAAGCCCCGCAACTGCGAGGCCATTAAACATTCATCATTAAAAATTTATCATTCCTTAAACGTATCTCTCATCCGCTTCCATTACATCTCCACAATTTTTACATGTTCTCAATTCTTCAGAACTGTAAAACTCCTTAAATCTCGTTAAAAAATCAGACTCGATATTGGTTAATGGGAAACGATAGTGGTGTAATGGATGATTGCATTTATCACAAAACCAGAATAATCCATCAGATAAATCGGTACCAATACGCACTCGTTCAATCACTAATCCAATCGTATTTTCAGGACGAACTGGGTTGTGTGGAATATTCGCTGGTAACAAAAACATTTCACCTTCTTTGATTGTGATTTCCGTTTTCTTTCCATCAATTTGAGCAAATACGGTCATATCACCCTCTAATTGATAGAATAATTCTTCACTTTCATTGTAATGATAATCTTTACGAGCGTTAGGTCCACCAACAATCATCACAATAAAATCACCTGCTTGCTTGTATAAATTTTTATTATTAATCGGTGGCTTCAACAAATCTCTGTTTTCTTCAATCCACTGCTGTAAGTTAAATGGCATCATCATACTCGTTCGCTTTTATTCAAATGTAATTAATACTTTTCCTTTTTCTACTACGTCTTGTAAAACCACATCAATCGATTTCACAATTCCTTCCCCATCAGACTTCAACGCATTTTCCATTTTCATGGCTTCAAGTGTTAAAAGTTCATCACCAATTGAAACATGGTCTCCTGGTTTAACAGCAACTCCAATTACCCTACCAGGCATCGGTGATTTTAATTGTTTTAGTTTTTTAATTTTTTCTTTATCTAAACCAAGTTCTTTGATCAATGTATCTAATTTTCCTTCTTTTTCAAGTAAAAATTCACGGTGATTGATTTTCACACGAATGAAACCTTCCTCCATTCTCTCCTCGGTCACCTCACCTAAAAATTTTTTACCTTTCCATTCCACATTAAAAAAACGATTGTCTTCCCAACGAATTTCGGGACCTTTTGATGGCGAAACTACTTTTCCGTCTACTTTCCAAACATGTGTTGACATATTCCTGATTTATTCAACAATAATACAAAAAAAAGAAACATTTTTAAGTCTTTTTGATTGGACATCTAGAAAGATTAAAACTACTTTTTTATAATTTAAACGAAGTGATTTTCCAATATTATGAAAACATCAATGGGTTTATTAGTATTTTCACACCCAAATTTTTAATTCTTATGAAGCAATTTTTATTCCGACTGTTTGTAAGTCTACTTTACATTTCAATAATTTATGCTTGTTCTGCTCTAAAAAAAGAAAACAAAGATGTAATCAGTCTGACTACTCCAGAAGAACATGGAGATACAACCGAAATCTATGAAGAAGAAATCTTTCCATACAAAGCTTCTAAAAAAATACTTACAGATTTAATTCACACAAAATTAGAGATTGAACCTATTTGGAATACAGCTGAATTAAATGGAAAAGCTACTTTAACATTAAAACCACACTTTTATGCGACAGATAGTGTTTTCATCGATGCAAAAGGAATGGAAATTATATCATTAGGAAATGGGAAAATGAATCTTCCATTCGAATATAAAAACGAAAAATTAAACATCAAATTAGACAGAACTTATTCTCGAAACGAAAAATTTACGATTGAAATTCGTTATATCGCACGTCCAGAAATCTACAAAAAAGAAAAAGGAGAAGAAATTGGAAATAACAAAGGACTTTTCTTTATCAATCCAAACAAAGAAGATTCTACTGTAATGCCTCAAATTTGGACACAAGGAGAAACGGAAACGAATTCCATTTGGTTTCCTACCATAGATGCTCCAAATATTAAATCGACTCAAGAATTGTTTATCACAGTTGAGGATAAATACACAACTCTCTCGAATGGAAAATTAATTCAACAAACAAAACATAAAAATGGAACCAGAACGGATTATTGGAAACAAGATTTACCCCATGCACCCTACTTATTTATGTTTGCAGTGGGTGAATTTAGAGTTGTAAAAGATACATACACAAAACAAAATGGTCAAAAAATAGATGTCAACTATTACGTTGAACCAGAGTGGGAGACATCCGCAAAAGCTATTTTTGGTGAAACTCCCGCAATGATTGGTTACTTTTCAAAACTATTGGGTGTTGAATTTCCATGGGACAAGTACCATCAAATTGTTGTTCGTGATTACATTTCAGGTGCAATGGAAAATACAGGTGCTGTAGTATTTGGAGATTTCGTGTATAAAAATGAGAAAGAACTCCTTGACGCAAATGATCAATCGATTATAGCACATGAATTATTTCATCATTGGTTTGGAGATCTTGTAACTTGTGAATCATGGGCAAATTTACCTTTAAATGAATCGTTCGCAAATTATGCTGAATATCTATGGAACGAACATCGATACGGAAAAGATTATGCTGATTATGAATTAGATATAAGCACTAATGAATATTTTCAAGAAGCAGATAATGGAACAAACCACAATCTGATTTGGTATAACTATAATACCCCTGAAAATATGTTTGACAGACACTCTTACAACAAAGGGGGGCGCGTGCTACATATGTTACGAAATTATATCGGTGATGAAGCATTTTTTCTAGGTTTAAAAAACTATTTATCACAAAATCAATTTAAAAGCGCAGAAATTGATCAACTAAGATTAGCTTTTGAAGATGTTACTGGTGAAGATTTACATTGGTTTTTCGATCAATGGTTTCTAAAGAAAGGCTACCCACAATTGTCTGTAGAATATTATAATTCTATAAAAAACAAGGAAGTAGTTTTAACTGTAAATCAACTGCAAGATATAACCACCTCAACCTTATTTAAATTACCTGTTGAAGTTGCTGTTTACGACGATGCAGGTGAACATATTTACAAAGGAGTAATAGATGATCTAGAAAATAAATTAATCTTCCCAGTAGTTGGAAATTTGAAAGCAGTCGTTTTCGATCACAAAAAAAGCTTGTTGGCTGCAGTAGATGATAAAAAACCAGATGAATTTTATACAAATCAATTTTATCTTACTAAATCATTTCGAGCAAGATATGAAGCGATCTTGAATGAACAAGAAAACCCAGCCTATCGTCAGTTGATTCTAGATGCATTGAAAGACCCTTTTTGGTTAATTCGTCAAACAGCAATAGAAAAAACAACTTTTTTAGATGAGTTGAATCGTTTTAAAGCAATGGATATCATTAAAGAAATGGCACTTAAAGACGAAAACTCTTCCGTAAGAACAAGTGCCCTACAATTTTTTATGGATCAAAATGAACGTGATGAATTGAAGTCACTTTTAAAAGTATTACTCAATAATGAAAAATCATATACAACTCTTCAGAAAGCTACCAGCCTAGCGATTCAATTGTCTCCTGAAACCGCAGAGGAAATTTTAAACCCACTTAAATCTTCCAATGATAAAAAAACCATTTTAATGTTAACTGGTGTTCTCGCTTTATCTGAAGAGACGAGGTATTTAGATTATTTTTTAGAACTAATTAACCAAAATAAATTTAAAGGATACGATGCACTAGAATTGTTAAATAATTTCACCTATTACATGTCGACATTACCAATTGAAGACCAAATAAAAGCTATCGACGTATATAAAAAGTATAATGAAGAAGGAAATTACTATGCTAAAATGTATTTACCTCAAAATGTATTCTATTTAATACAATCAATAGAGTCAAATGAACAAAAAGATGAACTATTAATCAAATTAAAAGATGAATATTTGAAACAATTGAATGATTTTTATAAAACTCTAGAAATAAAAGAATAAAATGAAAAAATTAGTGTTATCCATCGGATTATTTTTAGCAATTACAACATCATGTAGTAATCCAACTTCTTCTGCTATTGTTTCTCAGACAGAAACAAACAATACTAATTCCGAAATTTTGTTGGAGGGGCAAAAATTATATGACCAACATTGTATGGGATGTCACCAATTTAAACCGGTTGAATTTAAAGCAAAAAAATGGGCTAGATACATGCCCAAAATGGCTCGCAAATCAAAAATAGACCAACCTACAAGTGATAAAATATTGTTATACGTTTCTACTTTTTCTAAAAAATAGAAAACAATAAGCGATTAATAAACAGAAGTAATTACCTTTGTAGAACTTTAATAGCGAATTGTAAAGAAAAACTTGCATCGCATTTTAAACAAAAATTATTTAAAATATGAAACTTGCAGCAGCAAATAAAAAATTAGATGCAATCATTGCAAAAGTTGAAAAAGAAGGAATTTTAGCAGCAGGATTGATCGACGAATTGAAAGAATTAAGAGAATTTGCACTAAAAGAACAAGACCCCTTGGTTACAAAAGTTATTCGTTTATCTTATGAATATTTAATTGAAAACGAAACTTTTGATGTTCAAGCACAATACGACGAAGATGAGGATGGTAGTGAATTCCCTATTGAAATTGAAGACCAAGATAACTTATTATACTTGTTGAACTTATTGAGAAACGCAGATCATAAAATCAATAGAGAAGAAATTAAAGACTACAGAACTGCTTTGAAAGAAGAATTATATTAAGAAATATAACTATTTTGGAAAGGTGTTTGATTTCAAGCACCTTTTTTTGTTCTATCAAAATCGCAGAAGCAATTTTAAATTAAATCTGCGTTGGGTTAAATAATTTGGTATCGAATACATTCTGCCACTAACATCTTGTATCCATTGATGCGAAAGCACATTATTGATTCCCATTAAATTATATACTTCAAAAGAAAGCGAAGCATCCGTAAATTTAGTTGCAATTTGTTGTTGTTTTTTCTTCTGCAATAAATCATAAGAAATTCCTAAATCTACTCTGAAATAACTTTTTTGTCGTAAGGTATCTTTATAACGGTCAACACCTGGAGGACCGTAAGGTAATCTAGTTCCAAATTGTAAACCAAGCTGAGCAGTCAACATTTCATACCTTGGCATTTTATCCTGAAATAAGATAGCAAAATTCAATAACTGGTCGGTAGGTCGAGGTATATATTTTGGCTTTGTAATAATACTTTTAGCAACAACATTATCTAACGTATATCCTGGTATAATTTCTTCTCCAGACTTATTGTAGTTCGTTGTATATTGATCATTTAATAAATCTTCTTTTGTACTTAATAAACCAACTTTAAAGAACGATTGAACTCCTTCTATAAATTCACCATGCACATTTACATCTAAACCTGTTGCATAAGCAATCGCATCATTATTCGCTTGATATCGTGTTCTAACATTATCTATGTTGTATGGATTTACATCCCACATATATTTAAAATACGATTCTACAATCAATTTAAATGGTTGCTTTCGATTCCACATCGCAAAATGATGTTCATACCCCGTTATAAAATGAAAGGACTTTTGAGCTAATACATTATAATTTAACGTTCCAGCCAAAGTTCTAAATTCTCTATAAGCAGGAGGTTGGTAATATAAACCCGTAGCAAACCGAAGCTGTGCATTACGTCTGGTTAATTGTCCATTGTGATTGAAATAAAACCTTGGATAAATCACAAAAGAAACTCTTGGCGTAAGGTAAAACTCGTTATTTATTTCCGTGTAACCACATCGGAAACCTGTATTTAAAGCATACTTAATCGAGGAATTAAAAACAGAATCTACTCCCCAAACCGAATCTTTTTTAACCTTAACCAGCATTTTATCTTTGGAGCTACCCCAAGAAAAAGAATGTTGTAAAAAACCAGAAATTCGATTTGTTTTAAGTTCTAAATCACTCTTTAACGAACTGTTAAGTGCTAAACCTGATTGATTTGAATTTGGATTCAATTGACTATAGCCTGCAGAATCTAGGTATTTCCATTCACTAATTTTATCCTGAATTAAATCATTTTGATAAAAAACACCCCAAAATAGCTTGTGCTTATCATTGAATCTAAACATCCCATTATGGTATACATTCAGTAATGTTGCATTTAAAGTATTACGCGCATGATTCAAAAAACCTCCTACTCCAACCGCTCTTACAGAATCTCCTACATTACTTTTTGAAGGATCTGTCTCCAATTGATTGATAAAATATTCTGCTAATACATCAAATCGTTCGTTTTCGTTAGACTTAAAAACAGAAGCATAAAAATCAAGGCTCAAACGAGAGGTTGGCTTATACTTTAAAGCCGTTCCAGCAGTCATGGTTTGAAAACTCGTATGTTCTTGACCATCAAAATAAATATTTAAACGATAGGCTTCGTTTACAGTTCCAAAATCAGTCGCTTGAGATTCAGGAGCAAATCGAAATTGATTGGAAGAAAGATGGAGAAAATTACTCCACGTAAGTTTAGAATTTATAGTATAATTTGTATAGAATTGACCGTCATAAAAAACAGGATTGTAGCTCCCTTTGGTCGGTAAAGAATTTAATAAATAGCCATTTGACCGATATCTGAACCCTGCTAAATAATTGAATTTTGTATTGACTTGTTGCGCTATATGCGATTCTATACCCAACAAAGAAAGAGAAAGAGAACCTTGTGTTTTTTGTGGCTCTATATAACTAATATCTAGTACTGAACTTAATTTATCGCCAAATCGAGAATCAAAACCACCCCCACTAAATTTCAAATCTTTAACAAGGGAGGAATAGACAATACTCATTCCTTCTTGTTGCCCTGATCGAGTTAAAAACGGACGATTAACAAGAAAACCATTGATATACACTAAATTTTCATCATAACTTCCTCCACGTACATTGTAATTTGAAGTTAACTCATTATTAGAACTAGCTGAAGTAGTGTAAACTAATGTACGTTCAGCGGAATTTAAAGGTAATTTTTGAAAATCTAAATCAGAAATTTTTTGTAAAGTAGGATCCAACTGTTCTTTGGTGATAATTATTTTATCAAAAACCTTCAAATTGAATTTAAGCTTTCCTAAATTGATTGCTTCATTCTCTTTAATCAATACTTGTTCAGATTGACTAATCGAATCATAAACGAAGGAAATATTTTGGATTCCAATAGGTAACAACAATTCAAAATAACCGTCTAAATTGGTTTTCGTTTTGATACTATCAACTTGTACAAGTACAAATGGAATCGGTTTATTATTAGCTGAAATACAAGACCCATATACTTTTCCAGTTTGTGCATTCAATTGAAAACACAGTGTCAACAAAGAAAAATACAAGAACAAAAAACGCATCTTCAATATTAACGCAAAATATGTCTTTTTCGTATTTACCATTGAATACAAAGTAAATCTTTTTCCAATGGATTGAGGTTATTTTTTAATAAATCAATACAATAGAATGGATCCTGATTTTGTAATAAACCGAAGAAATTCTCTTTCCGTTCGATCAACCCTTGCTCTGGAAATACTTTTTTCAAAATATCATCAATTTGTTTTAGGGAAACTTCGTGTCTCTGTTTTTTGTTCTTTTCTAATTTCCCAAAAATGGTATCTATTTGTTTGCCCATTTTTACGATTTCAGATTCAATATAAGAACCCAAAGATTCATTTTCTTTTTCTTTCGTGAGAGCTCTTAATGAAGATACTAAATTTTGAAAATCAGAAGAAACTTGCTCAAACTTTCCACTTGATTTTTCATTCTTCTCAATAAATTGCTTTTTCAAATTCAATTCATTGCCAAAAATATCTTTAGTCTCAAATCCAAGGTTTTTCCATTTTTGAATGATTTTATTATCAAAAATTTGGGCTGATACGCGTACTTGTATTAAAGGGTATGGAATCTTTGCTTCTTTGAAAACACTTTTTAATTGTAACCAATAAGCCATTTCACCACCACCACCTACATATACTAAATTAGGTAAAATGGTTTCTTGATACAAAGGTCTCATTAACACATTTGGAGAAAATCGTGTTGGCTGAGCATCAATCATTTCAATAATTTCCGCTTTAGTAAAAGTTCCTATTCCAGCAATCGTGATTTCTTCTTTTTCATTTGGAATCAAACGATTTCGTAATCCTTTTTGTGTATAAAACAGGTTGATAGGACGAGCAAAAGCTTGGGGTTTAATTCCTTGTTGTATCAAAGCATCATTTGTTACTGCAACTTGTTTTTCAACGAAAGAATCAGTTACCTCTTTCTTCATTGTTGCTGCAAATTCAGTTTTCAAGGCCATATGATCTGCATCTAATACAATTAAACCATACTTCTCAAAAAGAAAATGAATTAAATTTTTCGTTGCTTTCGCTAAATTTTCTCCTTCAAAAGCATCGATAATCTCATGAACTTTTGAATCAGGTTGATTTTGAAAGAATTGATGTAATTGATTTTTTAATTCATGCCAATTTACTAAATCATATTTCCCAGTTGAACCTCCTTGATATTCATCCCAAATCACATTTTTTCCAAATAAATAAATGTGATTTACCTCATCAAAATCATGGTCTTCAGACGCTAACCAATGTACAGGAACAAAATGATATTCAGGATATTCTGCATGTAATTTTTCAGCTAAATTAATAACATTCAAAATCTTTAAAATGACATATAGAGGTCCAGTGAAAATATTCAATTGATGTCCTGTCGTAATGGTGAAAGTGTTTTGTTTTTTTAGTAATTGAATATTTCTAAAAACAGGACTTGTTTCATTTAAACCAGCATACTGTTCTTCCAAAACTTTGGCAAGCGTATTGCGTTTTTCGTGATTAAAGTAAGTTGCCTTTTCCCCTATTTGATCTTTAAAATTTTCAATCGAAAAAACACGATTTATAAACGGAATCAGCTTTTCTTGGCTGTAAACTAATTGATTGGCTATATCAGTAAAGAAAGGAGTTTTATATCGAGGAACAGTAAAAGTATTCATAAGAATATTTAATTTTCTGAAAGAATGTACCAAAATACATACTTTTGTCAAAAAAAACGAAAATGGAAGCAATAATCAAAACGAACAAAGGGGAGATGAAGGTGAAATTTTACGAACAAGACGCACCTAACACGGTAGCAAATTTCGTGAAATTAGCAAAAGAAGGGTATTACGATGGATTGAAATGGCACCGAGTAATTCCTGATTTTGTGATTCAAGGAGGTTGTCCTAATTCAAAAGATGGGGCAACAGGAATGCCAGGAACTGGTGGACCAGGATACAAAATCGATTGTGAATTAACAGGTGATAATCAGTACCATGACAGAGGTGTATTATCTATGGCACATGCAGGTAGAAATACAGGTGGTTCTCAATTTTTTGTTTGCCATAGCAGACGTCAAACTTCACATTTAGACAGAAACCATACGTGTTTTGGAAAAGTTTACGAAGGGTTAGATGTAATTGACGCTATTCGTCAGGGTGATTCTATTGATTCTATTGAGATCGTAGATTAAAAAACTCAAGAGGATAGATTAACGGGAAATTTTTAAGTTTCCCGTTTTTTTGTTTCTTTTCGTTTGGTTGTATAACTAAAAAAAAAAAGCGACTTTTGTGTACAAAATTCATTTCGTATGAAATTAAGATTATTTTTTGCTGTTTTCTTTCTTTGCAACTTACATTCATTTGGATTTACATTGTCAAATGATAATCAAATAGATGACTCTACAGATTACAATTTCTTTTCACCCAATAATGATTCAATAAACGATTATTTTTTTATTGAAAAAATAAAGACAGGTGAAATTAGACAAGCAAAATTTTCTGTTTTTAACCGTTGGGGTGATCTAGTTTTTGAAGAATCTCCTTTCTTAAACAGATGGGACGGTAAAGGAAATCAACAAAATGTTAAAGATGATGATTTACCTGAAGGGGTTTATTTTTACAGACTAGAATATGTATTTAACGATAAAACCACAACATCCATTGGTAAAATCATTTTGAAGCGATGAAAAAAATACTTACAATTCTTTGTATTATAATAGTAAACTCTTCTGTTTTTTCTCAAAATAGACAGTTTAATCATATCTATATGTTGAATCCTGGATTTTTTAATCCAGCAAACATGGATATTTTCACAAGATATGGAGGTACATTTAATTACCTAAACGATTACATGAGCTCCTCTTACTCACCCCTAAGCTTTTCAGCTTTGGGTTATTATAATCGAAGACCATTCTACGGAGTTGGCGGGTCAATTATAAATGACAACTTTGGTGCATACAATCAATTAGAAGTTTCTGGAAATGCTGTTTATAGAATTTTATCTAGAAATGCTGGAGGATATTCCCATTCATTTGGTATTCGACTTGGATTTCTTCAAAAATCATTAAACGCTACTGGTTTAAGATATGAATCTTTAAAAACATCGGCAACAACTGATCCAACCTTAGGGTTATTAACTAGGGTAAACTCCAACGGACTGAACGTTGGATTTGGTTATGCTTTTGTAACCAATAAAATCGATGTTAACGTTAGTTTCCCTTACTTTTTTGGAAACAGAATGCCTTTTTCAAAAGTAGATTCTATTCCACAAAGAAGTGCTCTTGAAATGGGACTTTCTGACTTTTTTCTAACAGCAGGTTATAAACTTCGTTTCAGTGACGATTGGTATGTATTTTATCCAACGATTATGGTTAAAGGTGCTAAAACTGCTCCTTTACATTTTGGTGCGGATTTAAACTTTCTTTTTAATCAATTGCTTTGGGTAAGTGCTGGTTTTAGAAGTGATATGACCATCGCTAGTAGTATCGGAGTATTTTTAGATCAAGGTTTTAGAGTTATATATTCCTATCAAAATGCGGCTTTAACAAAACATAGCAATACTGGTTGGAATAACGAATTATCTATTGGTTATGCTCGTACCATACCAGACAACCCTTTTAACTACAGAAGATATACAAGTGTAACAGGAGATGTAAAAAAGAAAAAGATACTCAAAATCAACTTGCCAAGAATAAAAATATTCAAAAAAATGAAAGGTAGAATGAAGTACGATTAATTCGTACTTTTTTCTTTTTTGGAGAAATAGGAAGTTAGCCAAACACCAAAAAATATCATCATCATATACCCTATTTTTTCCCAAGTAATAGTTTGAGTGTAGTCATCTGATAGACCTATTGCTGCAAATAAAATAGCAAAAAAGATAACTAATACTGGTTGTGTGTATATATATGAACTGGAGGTAGATGGACTTAACTGTTTTAAGCCATACATCGTACACAAATAAGTTAAAAAAGTAACTCCTAATACAATATAAGCTATCTTTCCCCAAATTGCAATCGGTATAATGCTAAAATCCACTTTCATTGTTTCTATGTAGGTATATGGAAATAAAAGCATATACATTAATCCAAAAGTAAAAACATAAGTAATCACAGTGAAAGGAGAATAGCGTTGCATTAACGGCTTTGCAATGACTAAATAAACGGCATAACTCAAAGAGTTTATAAATAAATAAACATCTCCTAACGTAGAGTCACCTTTACCTGTTTTTCCAACTAGGGTTAATAATATAGCACCTATCGCTCCAATTAGAATACCAATCAACTTTTGCCAACTTACTTTTTCTTTGAATAAAAAGTAAGCGATGATAGCTACCAAAATAGGATTTGTCGTCATGATTATCCCTGAATTGATCGAAGATGATAAATTCAATCCGTGAAAGAAAAACAATTGATTGATTGTCACACCAAATAAACTACACAAAAGAAACAATCCGATGTCTTTCTTCTGTAAGGGTTCTTTTGGCAAAAACAACAACTTTATAATCCAAAATAAAATCGTTGCACCCGCTATTCGAAAGAAGATAAATGTAGTAGGTGAAAGAAAAGCAGGCATAACACCCTTTGCGATGATATGCCCTGCTGCGTATAAAGTGTTAACAAAAAGTAAAGCTAAGTGAGCTCTCCAAGTAGCTGACATTAAATATTAAATTTAATTTTAAAATCCATGTGTAAGTTATCATCTACAGCAACTCCCAGCATCGAAGGTTTTTCCACTTTGTGCTTATCCAAGCTTACGTAAAAATCACCTTTCAATGTTATTTCTGAAGCTGATTTGGATTGATCCGCTTTGATAGTGATATCTCTTTTTACTCCGTGAAAATTCAATTCTCCATTAATAACCAATTCATTACCATTATCCTTAATTGACGAACTAACAAAACTCACTTTTGGATATTTTATTGCTTCTAATACCTCTAGTGCATGTGAATCTCTACTCGAATTTTTAGAATCAAAAGAAGCAACGGTTGCTGCAATGGCAATTTTGTTTATTTGTTTAGCAACATTGTCATAATAAGCATTACAAATAAAATCCTTTGAAGTTCCAATAGACTCGTGCATTGGATGCGACAAATTATACCTCAAAAACGAATCTCCTTTGTCTGCAGATACCTTTACGTTATCAAACGAAAACAAACCAAACAACAGGGTTATCATTAATGTATTCAAAACTACCTTTTTCATAATTTAATTTTTTAAAATTTCATAACTACCATCGCACCTGTGTACAAACCTGTTGTAATGTATCCCGAAATTTGGTGAAACTTTTTTAGGTCATCACTATTTCCATTTTGTAAACTAGATGAACCATAAATCATTCTACCTATAATCGGAGTAGCAACCATTCCTGTGAAGTGCAAATAAGCCAGGGTTTTATGCGCTTTCATGTTACTCCACCCTTTGTTCTTGCGGATAATTACCGGAGGTGGTGTTAAAAACTGCAATAAAAACGTTGTCCCATAAGCAATCATAGTGGTTGTAACAGCTGCGTCATGTACCGATTTTAAAGTTAGCATATCTTGACCTGCAGTAGGACTAGTTGAGTGCGATTTGTTTATAAGCATCTGACCTGAAATAGATGAAATCAACATCGTACCAACGGCTGCCATACCCAAAACTTGGTGAGTTTGCAGCATTCTTCTTCGTACAATTAATTCTCTTTCTCTTTTTTCAGGTGTTAATTCAAAAAAGGATATTTTTCTCATTAACCCTTGCTCAGACCATAAAAATCGTTTAACAGGACCCATACCTTCAGGTAACAAGGACGTCACTTGCGTATTGAATGCTGGGTCATCAGCTAACAACTCATCTTCTTCTGCTGACTTCGTATTCGTGGTATCTGTTTGTGCTATTACAAACGTGCCCATGAACATCAAAACAAGCAAACTAAAAATCTTTACCATGGTAAATATATTTAAAAATTCTAATCAAAGGACGTAAAAAAAAGGCAGAACTAAATTTTTAACAGAAAAATTAACATTTAATCAGTTCAATTTAGACTCATTCTAATACGGGCTTGATTACCATTGAAATTTCTTCCAAACGTTTAAATGCATGTTCTACAGCAAGTACGTTTGAATAAATCATACGTAGTTTGTCGTTTTTCTCTGACATCTTACAATCTTTTGGACTAGATTGCACATAAGCCAAAATTCGTTGAAAAGCAGGGGAATCATAAAAGGCCGATTGTGGATTAGAAATAAAACTACACACCATTGTATTAGATTTGATAACTAATTTTTCAATACCTAATTCTTCTGCCAACCAACGCAATTCAAACGAACGGAACAATTCTTTTACTGCTCTTGGCAATGGACCAAAACGATCTTGCAAACGTGTTGAAAATTTCTCTAATGCCTCTTTATTCTCTAAATTATCCAACTGTTGATACAAACTCAATCGTTCAGCAACATTATTTACATAGTCATCGGGAATACGAATTTCTAAATCGGTTTCAATCACACAATCTTTCACAAAATGTACAAAATCATCCGTATTTCGATCGGCATACAAATCTTTGAATTCTGTTTCTTTCAACTCTTCCATAGCTTCATTCAAGATTTTCTGATACATATCAAACCCAATATCTGAAATGAAACCACTTTGTTCTCCTCCTAATAAATTTCCAGCACCACGGATATCTAAATCCTTCATTGCAATATTAAAACCTGAACCTAAATCAGAAAACTGTACTAATGCTTCCAATCGCTTACGTGCTTCCGAAGTCATTTCGTGAAATTTAGGTGCAATCAAATAACAAAAAGCTTTTTTATTCGAACGTCCTACCCTACCTCGCAATTGGTGTAAATCACTTAATCCAAAATTATTCGCATTATTAATCAAAATCGTATTCGCATTTGGAATATCAATTCCTGATTCAATTATAGTTGTTGCCAATAACACATCATAATCGCCCTGAATGAAGCCCATCATAATTTTTTCCAAATCCTTCCCGTCCATTTGACCGTGACCAATTGCAACACGCACACCAGGACACAAACGCGCAATCATTCCGGAAACTTCTTTGATATTTTGCAAGCGATTATGCACAAAATAAACTTGTCCACCACGTGAAACCTCATACGAAATGGCATCTCGAATCGCTTCTTCGTTAAACTGAATAATTTCCGTCAAAACAGGTTGTCTGTTCGGTGGTGGCGTATTAATCACACTTAAATCTCGTGCGCCCATTAACGAAAATTGTAAGGTTCTCGGAATTGGTGTTGCAGTCAAGGTTAGCGTATCTACCGTTGTTTTTAAGGTTTTCAATTTATCTTTTACCGACACACCAAATTTTTGTTCTTCATCAATGATAATCAATCCCAAATCTTTGAATTTGATTTTATCACTGATTAATTTGTGCGTACCTATTAAAATATCTACTTGACCAGACGCCACTTTTTTAATGGTGTCCGTAATCTCCTTGGCAGATTTAAAACGGTTAACATAATCCACCGTAACTGGAAAATCTGCTAAACGTTTTGAAAAACTTCTATAATGTTGATGCGATAAAATCGTAGTAGGAACTAACACCGCCACTTGTTTTCCATCGGTAGCCGCTTTGAAAGCCGCACGAATTGCTACTTCAGTTTTTCCAAACCCAACATCTCCACACACCAAACGATCCATCGGTGTTGGCGATTCCATATCTTCCTTAATCGCTTGGGTTGCTTTCAACTGGTCAGGCGTATCTTCATACATAAAAGAAGCCTCTAACTCCGTTTGCAAATACGTATCCGGATTGTAAGCAAATCCCGGTTGACTTTTGCGTTTCGCATATAATTGAATTAAATCGAAGGCTAATTCCTTGATTTTCTTCTTTGTTTTATTTTTAAGGATAGACCACGCTTGCGTACCTAATTTGTTCATTTTAGGAACAGCGCCTTCTTTTCCTGTAAATTTCGAAATTCGGTGTAACGAGTGAATACTTACATATAGCACATCACCATCTTTATACACCAAACGGATAGCCTCTTGGGGTTTACCATTCACATCAATCGTTTGTAAACCAGAAAACTGACCTACCCCGTGATCGATGTGCGTTACATAATCTCCTTTTTGAAGGTCGTATAATTCCTTTAAGGTGATAGCCTGTTTTGATTGAGCAAATCCTTCTTTTAATTTAAAACGGTGATAACGTTCAAAGACTTGATGATCCGTATAACAAACTAATTTTAAATCAGGTAATATAAATCCTTCGTGAAGGGCAACGGGCATCGAAATAAAATCAACTTCTCCTCCGATGTCTTCAAAAATGGAATACAAACGGTCTATCTGTTTCGGCTGATTGGAAAAGAATAAATTCGTAAAACCTACTTTTTTACGTTCAATTAAATCCTCCCGTAATAATTCGAAATTTTTATTGAATGCTGGCTGTTGTTGTACTTGAAATTGTTGCTCAAAAGTTGGTGTGAAATGAAATTCTGGTCCCCATTCAATAACCGAATAACTTTCCACTTCTTTTGTCCATTCCGATTTGTGTGTATATAAATCACCAGGTAAGGTTTGTTTTACGGTATGATTTAGTTTTTCGTAAATCGCAACCGCTTTGTCGTATTCTTTGTCTAATTTATTGGTAATCTCTCCCATCGAAGACATCCAAACGGTAACATTTTTCCCTAAAAAAGTGAGAAACGTTTCTAGACCGTGTTGGATGAATTGCTTTTGTACATTAGGAACAATATTGAAAAACTCATGCGTAGAAATCGACAACTGATCTACCGGATTGAAAGTACGAATGGATTCTAATTCTTCCCCGAAAAACTCCATACGAAATGGGTAATCATTCGCAAAAGAAAAGACATCTAGTATTCCTCCACGAATAGCAAATTGTCCCGGTTCATACACAAAATCAACGCGTTCAAATCCATAATCCAACAACAATTCATTCATAAAATCGAGGGAATAATTCTGTCCTTTTTGAACACGTAAAGTATTCTCTGTCAATTTCTTTTGTGTAGGAACTTTTTCAAAAAGTGCTTGCGGATAAGTTACAACCCACGTATTCGTTCCATTATTAATCTTTTCAAGTACTTCTGCTCGTGCTACTACATTGGCATTATCTGTTTCTTCAAATTGATAAGGTGTTCTGTAAGAAGCAGGGTAAAAAACAATGTGTTTTTCTTCCGGGAAAATGCTTTCTAAATCATTGAAAAAATAAGCGGCTTCTTCTTTGTCTTGTAAAACAAACAAATGATGTCCAGGAACTTGCCCTGCTAATGTTGATGCATAAATAGTACGAGCCGAACAAAATAATCCTTTCCAATGAATTTTTTGACCGCTAAATTGTAATTGATTTGCCGTAGCATCAATGGCAGGATTTGAAGCAAATAACTTCCTAAACGCTTTAATTTCCATAGGATTTTCGTAGTAAACAAAAGTATAAATAATGGAACAAAATCATAGTGAAAAGTGTTCGGGATTTGCTTAAAGAATTTCACTCAAGTTCCACACCTGTATGTGTTTGATTCCCTTATTACTTGGAAAAACCAAATCATCCATTGAAACAATCACTTTTTCATAATTATCGGATATGGATTCTAATGCAGCATATTCCCTTTTGATTGTTTGTTCTTCCACCATCAAATACGTAGTTTGTATATATAAAACACGATCTGACTTTTGAGCCACAAAATCAACTTCTTTATTTGGTAAAACACCCACATAGACGTGATAGCCTTTTCTTCGTAATTCCAAATACACCAAATTTTCTAACTGATATCCAGCACCGTATGAAAATCCTTTAAACAAATAATTCTTATAGGCTTGGTCATTACAATAATACTTGACATTACCTGCTATGGTATCTTTTCCTTTGATATCATAACGGTCCACTTTATGTATCATAAAAGTATCTTCGATAAAACCAATATAATTTGCGATAGTATCGTAGGTGGTTTTTCTTCCTTTACTTTTAAAGTAGTTCGTGATATTATTTACCGAGATTAAATTCGAAGAAGTGTTTACCAAATACACAAAGATATCTTCCAGTAATTTTGGGTCTTTGATTGAGTGACGTTGTATCACATCACGCAATAGAACCGTATCTTTTATAGAAGAAACATACCGCATCTTTGACTCTTCATCCGGCAAGATAAATAGTTCGGGTAACCCTCCTGTTTGCATATAATTCAAATACGAAGTTTTACTTTTTTCATTTCCTGTTATGCCCAAATATTCTTCATAACTAAATGGTAAAATTTCAAAATCAATGTATCTACCAGACAACAAGGTAGATAATTCACCCGAAAGCATTTTGGAATTCGAACCACTGATAAATAATTCGTATTGATTGACAAAATTCTGCGAATAGGAATTGACCAATTTTTCCCATTGGTGTATATTTTGAATTTCATCGATGAACAAATAGACCTTTCCTTTTGGTTTTATTTTATCCAAATAAAATTTTATCAGTTTATCCAAGTCTTTGTAGTCTAGTATTTCATCAAATTCGATGAATTCTTTATTTAGATAAAAAACATTTTTTGGTGAAACACCACTTTGTATGATGTGATTTGCAATTTGTCGTAACAAATAACTTTTCCCTGTTCTACGCTGACCCACAATTACTTTGATAAGTGAATTGTTTATGTATTTTAGAATTTTCGTCAAATAAAAATCACGCGAAAAACCAAATTGTTCAGCCGTTTCCTTTTTGGTTAAATGCCAAAAATTAAAGGGGGCTATTTTATTAAATAATTCTTCCATACTCGAAAATTTATCTAAAAGTACAATTATTTTCTTTTACAGACGAAAATTTATCGTATAATTAAGTTTTTTTTCTTCCTAACTCGAAAATTTTGTGTTTTTATCTACTTTTTTCCGTTCGAGAAGAAAATTTTGCAAAAAGAAAAAATCATACGATTATCCTACCTGATATAATTACTTCTTATCTTTGTTTTAATCTCGAACGAGAGAAACTTATTAAAAGATTAGCGTTTGCTAAAGTTCCTGTAGCAGAAACCGACCAAATTTCAAAACACACAGGGAAGTTAGAGTAAAACGCTCATGCCATAGGCGTGGGCGTTGCTTTGCTTTGCTTTGTGTGTGGGTTCTTGGTCGGACCTCTGTTACAAGTACAGCAACTGTCCCACGCTTTTTTTATTGTATTTATATTCTACTGCGGGACGAGTAGAAATAAATATTTTAATTATGGTAAAAAAAATGTTATTTGCTTTGTTAATGATTTTAATAAGTAATTTTAATTATTCACAAACCACAAAAGTCTTTAACGGTCCATTTTACAATACGTTCACTTATGCAAATGATGGAACAGCAACGTATAATTACTACGAAGACGAACATACTAGAAACTTTGTTAAGCATGGTGTATTTAAATATAATTTTCAAGGAGAAGGAAAATATAAAGGTACAATTCAAACTATTACTGGTAATTTTAATAAGGGTTTGAAGAATGGAATATGGATTTACAAAATAACATTAACAGACGTTGGCCCAGATGATTATGGTACGTATATTACTTTAAATATAACTTTAACTGCAAATTACATAAACGGATATGCAAACGGGAATTGGAAAGAAATTGGGGAGGTAAAACAAAGAAAATCAAGATATGTAAATGGACAAAAAGTATGGGAGGATTATACAGATTATAAAAAATTTGAAATAGATTTTAATTTTTTAAATGGAAATATTATAGGGGATTTCTACATTAATGACATAGATGAAGGTCAATTTAAAGCAAAAGGTAAAGTAGATAATTTAAGTTTCGGAACTGAAACTTGGAATATAAGTGATATCAAAACAGGAGAAGAAATACAAGTTATATTTAAAAATAAATTCATCACAGAATTAATATCAAGAAATAGTGCAGGAGAGTTTAACAAAAACTCTATAAATAAAGAAGATAAATACAAAGAATTTTTAATTGCTAAAGATTTAAACAAGCAAGAAAGAGAGGAACAAGGACTATTTATAGATACAATAACTGGATACGACAATAATAGTGTTCCTGGAATGTTTTTAAAAAAATATATAGATAAACTTTTTGATAGTTGGTTTTTATATAAAGAAATTAAAGGTGATTTTTCCTATGAAAATAAATACTCATTAATACCGAAAGAAATTAGATTGAGTAAGGTTACATATGACAAATTAGAAAACAATAAATATTATTTAGAAAGTATAAAAAATTTAGAAAAAAAAGAATACATAAAAACATTTATTAATTATAGCAAAATAGATACATTTAACCTTAGTCCATCAGAAAAAAAATTGATTAATAGCAAAATAATAAATCTAAATCCAAAAATTGATTCTATTTTAAAAGTTCAAACTTTCGAGAAAAAACAAAATGAAAGCATAATAAAAAATTTAAATGATTCACTTAAAATAAGTTTAAACAAATGGTCAGAAAATGTTTTGATAGGAAGAAAAACTTTCGATGAATTAAAAACTATAAAAAAAGATAACGTAGAAGAATTTAAAGCAATTATAGCCTATGAAAATATAAATGAAAATTTAGTTGAATTAGCTAATGAAAAAAATAGTAAATATGAAAACTTAATTAGAAATTTTGAAATTGATATTTTAAACTCGAAAAGTAGCATAAAATTTAATCAAGAGAAAGCTATTATTTACGATATAGACTTTAAAAACATTAATAACAAGATTAATAGTTCATATCAAGAACTAAACTCAAATTTAAAAATTATTGATTTAATTAATGATTCTTATGTAAGAATAAAACAAATTGAGAGATTAAATATTGAAAATGAAAAAAAAGTTGTTTTCAAAAAATATAAAATATTAGTTAATGAATTTAATCAACAATTATTTACTCTAAATAAAGAAAACATAAATAATGAATTAGTTACTTATCAAAAAATAAATATCTGTTTGAATAATATTATATTTTTATATAGCGATAAATTTAAAACAATTGAAAAAGAATTAAAAGAATTAGAAAATCCGAATGATATCATTAACTTTTTAATAAAAATAAAATAAACCGAAATCTCTTTAAAATCCATTGGTGCGAAAGGTATGTATATACTACACATCGTAGATGAAAAAGGAGTTTCGATTGAGAATAAGAAGATTGTGTTGGAGTAAAAACCCAATTTCACCGTGATAATGAAACCGCTAGTAATGGCGGTTTTTTTGTGTAAAAACGAATATAACCTTGCAAATTGAAACTCACACTTTCAATTTGCAAGGTTATTAGTATATTTATATCCAAATAAAAGAAAATGATAGAAAGAAATATCGTTGGGAAATTAGAGAATGCATTAGCAAATATGCCCGTTGTTGCTCTTTTGGGACCAAGACAAGTTGGTAAAACTACATTAGCATTTGAAATCTCAAAAAAACTGAATAAACAGACGACCTATTTAGACTTAGAATCGGATTCAGACTTTAATAAACTATCAGATCCAGAATCCTATTTTAAACGTTTTAATAGCGTATTAATAATTATAGATGAAGTACAAAGAAAACCGGATTTATTTAGAATCATAAGAGGAGTTGTTGATGAACGGAAAAGAAATGGTGAAAAAAACGGTCATTTTTTATTATTAGGTTCAGCTTCAAGAGATTTATTACAATTATCCTCCGAATCATTAGCAGGAAGAATACGATATTTAGAATTAACTCCTTTCACCTTTACTGAGATTGAAAAAAAGGAAGGAAAAGATTTTAACTATGAAAAAAATTGGTTGAGAGGAGGATTTCCAGACAGTTATTTGAATGAAAATGATACGCAAAGTTGGGAATGGCGCTCAGACTTTATCACAACATATGTAGAAAGAGATATACCAAATATGGGTGTAGGGATATCCCCCGAACACTTAAAACGTTGTTGGAAAATGTTGGCGCACTACCATGGAAATCAAGTTAATTATAGCGAGTTAGGTAGAAGTTTAGAATTAAGTCATACAACTATCAAACATTACATAGATGTATTAACAGACTTTTACATGGTAAGACAATTACAACCCTGGTCTGGAAATCTTAAAAAAAGATTGGTGAAATCACCAAAAATATACATCAGAGATAGTGGAATTTTACATACATTATTACGTTTACCCAAAATGACAGATTTACTGTCACATCCTTCAATTGGTGCAAGTTGGGAAGGGTTTGTCATAGAAAATATAATTAATCAACTAAATGATCAATGGGAGATCAGTTATTACAGAACAGCAACACAAATTGAAATTGATTTAGTACTCAAAACACCTGATAATGAAATATGGGCAGTAGAAATAAAACGAGCATCTGCACCTAAACTTTCCCGAGGATTCTACGAAGCATGTAAAGATATCCAAGCTACACATAAATGGATTGTTAATGCACTAGAAGATCAATATCCTTTAACAAACGAAATTGAAGTCATTAGCTTAAAAGAATTTTTAAAACAAATTACTTCTAAAAATGAATTGAAATAGAGTAAAAAAAACTAAAACTCCGCTATGCTGGCTGTACCAAAGAAACAGCAACATCAAACAGTTTTAATTCTGTTGTTTACAAAACTAATACACCTGTAAACTTATCTGCAAACCCAATAGGCGGTGCATTTGTTGAGAAGCTGCTACAAATAATGCATTTGAGCCTTCAAAAGCTAAATTGGGTAAAACCTTGTCAGTCTTCGACAAACACAGACTGACAGTAGGGAACGTCAATTTAAACTAAGAAAAGATATATTCAGACAAACTTTCACAAAATCGGTGTAAATTTGAATCTAATGAAAAATGAATCGACAATCGACCAACAATTAATCTCGTTTAAGAATGCCTTGTTGAATATTCCGTCAACGGATATTTTGGTTCATTGCGATATCGAAAACCCGAAACTAAAAAAGATACTGAATCCTACATTAGACGAAACAGTAGCCATAGATAAAGCGTGGAAAAACATACTAAAACAAAACGAAAACCTAAGCGCAACAAATAATTCAACATCTACATTATGTTTAGCAAGTGGGATTTTCAAAAACGAAAAACAAACCCCCATTTTTATAACACCGCTACATTTTCAATGGATTAATAAAAATCAGACCTTTCAATTGGAACCGATATGGGAAAACACCTTTGTCAACCCTTGGTTAGAAAAACAACTGAATGTATATCAACAAAAAATCGAATTCGATAACAAAAAAACCATCCAAGAAAATATTGAAGAAATTCAGAACAACCTATTTTTCCAAAAACAAGGGGTACAAATCGAGGAAAAGTACTTCATCGGAAATTTTCACCATCACCGATTTTTGATTCTGAGAGAAATAGAAACTATACTAAATAATCCCAAAAGCAGATTAATCCAACAACTTTTTGGCGAAAAGCAAGAAGAAACAAAAACGTTAGTACTAACAAAAGGAAAATTAAGCGCACAAGACAGCGACCAAAACGAAGCGATTACTACATTTGAAAAAGAAAATGTAGTCGTTGAGGGTCCTCCGGGAACAGGAAAATCAACTTTAATAACCAACCTCATCGGCAAAAGTGTTGCTTCCAATTATAAAGTGCTGTTATTCTCTGAAAAGAAAGTTGCATTGGAAATCATTTACCAAAAAGCAAAACAACATCAATTTCAAAACCTATGTTATTACAATCCAGAAAATAAGACAGAAACGTTTATTCGTACCCTTGAGCATGCATGGAAAGAATTAGAAATATTTCAAGAAAACAAAGAGAAAAATCTAGAATTAAGTACACAATACCGAAACCAACTACAATCGCTTTTAAACAAACTAAACAGTCCATCATTAATTGAAAACACCTCCTTCAAATCAATACAAAATTGGTTTAAAGAAATTTCTCCAAGAACTACAGAATTCAATTCAAATTTCATCACAATCGAAACGTGGAAAAAACACGAAAATACAATTGAAAAACTGTATGAAGGAGAACACATCCTTCCTCCTTTTTACGGGTATAAAAAAATAGACCTACAACAAGAAAAGGAAGTAGAAAATATAAACGAAAAATGTAGTTTATTTATAGAATATTTAGAAAAATTTAACCTAGAAAACAAAAAACTATTAAATACGTTTAAACGAAAAATATCATTTATTCAAATAATTAACAATGAAAAAGATAAATTATACTTTTCAATTTATATAAACAAAAATAAAAAAGAAAAATTTCAGAAATTAATACAGAAATATAAAACCCAAATTAATAAATTAAACGAACATAAAAATGATTATTATGCGTGGTTGAAAATACCAACGATTACACAACTTGAACATTGGAAAGAAACATTAAAAAATGGAAGTTATTATCAAAAATGGAAGTTAAAAAGAACGCTGAACCATTTCTTATTAGATAACACAACTCCTCCAATTCTTTTAATCGATTTACTTATTAAAGCAGAATCTGAAAAAGAGAAACAAAACAAAATTCTTCACGCTTTACAACAATTAGGAATACATCATCCTGAAACGGAAATACCGCAAATAGAATTAACACTTTCTTTACTAAATCATTATTCAGATTGTATCGAGGAGATAAAGCAACAAGATTTAGAAGATATAAGAAATGAACATTTTTCATTTTTAGAACTAATTCAATGGATAGAAAAAAAGATTGAAATTCCTGATAAATTACTTTTAAAAGGATTCATTACTAATATTATAAACGACTTAAATTACAACGTAAAAAATAGTTTCTACATTAAAGATTTACCATTTGAAATCATACGATTCATTCAACAATTCAAAACAATTAAGGAATGTAAACAAGCCATTTCAAATCATTATTATTACCTAATCCAGCATTATTATCCGCAGTTAACTGATTTTGAAAATGCTACCATTATATCATTGGTAGATAAGATTGTAGAACAAGAAAATATAGAACAAAGTCATTTTGAAAAAGAAATTATACAAAAACAAAAAGAGAAATTCCAACTATACAACCAACTAATCCTACAATCAGACACCAAACTTTCTACAGAACGAAAAGAATTCAAAAAACAACTCAAAAACGGGAAACGTATTTTAGTAAAAGGTTTTGCAAAATCACGTCATCGTCAATCCATTCGTGAATATATAGAAAGTGATGCTATTCATTGGATTCATGTACTAATGCCTGTTTGGTTAGTAACTCCCTCGCAATTAGCAACTTTATTCCCTCTAAAAGAAAATTTATTTGATATCTGTATTGCAGACGAAGCAAGTCAAATCCCTTTAATGAATGGCATTGGCGCTTTACAACGAAGTAAAAGAGCGATTATTTTAGGTGACTCCAAACAAATGAGTCCCAGTAATTATTTTAGTGGCATATACCAGTCGGTTGATTTACTTCATCAAGCAAGTTATTACTTTGAAAAGAGAATGTTGAAACATCATTACCGAAGCAATCATTCAGCACTGATACAATTTTCAAACAAACACTTCTACAACAATCAATTACAACCTTTCCCCACAACAAATGTATCTTATCCGTTACAACACCATTACATTGAAAATGGACGTTTTGAAAACAGAACAAATCAATTAGAAGCTGAAAAGATTAGTAAACTGATTACCAAACACATTCATTCAACTAAAAAAATAGGAATAGTAGCCTTTTCTAATGAACAAAAAGAATTGATTTACAATCTGATTGACCCAGAAATCAAATCAGTAATGGATGAAAAAATAATTGAAAATAAATTATTTCTTAAATCACTCGAACAAGTACAAGGAGATGAATGTGATGTATTGTTGATATCACTGGGTTATGCTAAAAATGCACACGGTCACTTCCAACTTCAAATGGGTCCTCTTAATAGAATAAACGGTTACAAAAGATTAAATGTGTTATTTACTCGGGCAAAAGAATCAATTCATTTTGTGAGTTCTGTAAAAAGCAATGATTTCCCTTGGACAGATAACGAAAGTATTTTATTACTAAAAAATTATTTGTATCAAATTGAAAATCAAGAAATTTTAAATAATCTAGATTTTCCATTTGGACTTGAACCTGAAATCAATGAATCTACTTTAATCATAAACGACCTACATTCTAAAATTATTTCCCAACAAGATATGGTAACATGCATTGACACCCTTCAAAAGAGAGGTTGGTCAATTCGTTAAATTACGTTAAGGTTCATTTCCCTTCACCTAAAAATTATAACTTTCGGTAAAATATAGTGTTAAACCATGAGAAAATTAAGAATGGACGTAGTAATTGCCTTTGTTGCATCTGCAATGATTGCTTTATTACTTATTCAATTTTATCAAGTTTCTCAATTATATGACCGAAAATCAATTGAATTTAAAGCAAAAGTGCAAACCCTTGTGGAGCGCATCGCTATTCGACATGAAAAAGCAGTTGAAATCAAAAAATACTTACATGTAGTTCGTAAAGACATTAGTCCACAGTACAAAGACATACTAAAACATGAATTTCAGAATTTACTGACTGCAAAATCTACCGTTTCTATCAAAGACACGATGTTGCTTGAAAATGGCAAACTTGAAAAATATTTAGCCATTGAAGGAATGTCTGCGGACAGTGTTACAGGATTGAAAACAAAACATCAAGTTTTGGCGCGTGATGTTAGTCATATAAACGAAGTATTAAACAAAGACATGAACTTAACACGTAGTTCGAATAATGCAGTAGCACGAGCATTAGACCAACGCGTGATGAGTCAAATATTTAAGAAGTCACGTGTAATTAATGAGATGCTCTTTGCTGCCTTTCACGACAATACCTATACTTCACCCGAAAAAAGAATCGATTTAGCCTTTTTAGATTCCATCATCTGCTACGAAACGTGTCAGGATAAATTACCAATGGATTTTGAATTTGTTTTACTGAATTCTGAAAACACTCCGCTGAAATACCCATATCCTACTCCACGCTACAATGCAAAAATGGACACTTCAAATGCAGCACAAGCGTTGATTTTCCCTTCAAATATGCTCGATGAATCGATTCGAATTTTACTAAAATTTCCTTCCAAAAAAAGTTATTTATTCAAAGAAATGGAAATGCCTTTAACAATAAGTTTGATGCTTGTTATTCTTATTGCAGTGGCAATTTCTTACATGTTTCATACCATTTTAACCCAAAAGAAATTAAGCGAACTAAAAAACGACTTTATTTCCAACATGACCCATGAATTTAAAACTCCGATTTCGACTATATCCCTTGCATGTCAAGCGATGAATGACAAAGACATGATGGGTGAAATTGTAGAAAGAACGACGCCATTCGTTAAAATGATTCAAGACGAAAATAGACGATTGGAAATTTTAGTAGAAAGAATCTTACAAAGTGCTACCATTGACAAAGGAGATATTCCTCTGAAAATGGAAAAAATAAACTTAACAGACATCGTCAACGACCTTTGTAACAAAGCACAATTTAGAATACAAGGAAATGGAGGTGAACTCATTATGAAAATTGATGAAACTCCCATTTTTATACAAGGCGATAAAATGCACACAACAAATGTGGTATCAAATTTGATTGATAACGCAATAAAATATAGTAAAGAGAGTCCGAAAATCACGGTTACACTTACGAAACAATCTAATGAAATCGTATTGTCAATCAAAGATGAAGGAATTGGTATTTCGAAAGAACATATTAGCAAAATTTTTGATAAATTGTATCGTGTTCCAACAGGAAACGTACACAATGTAAAAGGCTTTGGATTAGGGTTAAGTTATGTGAAAGCAATCACAAATTTAAACCAATGGAAATTAGACGTAAAGAGTCAGATTAATGTTGGTTCTACGTTTATTATTCGTATACAACAAAACAAAAGTTCAATTTAAAAGGTAAGGTTATGGAAAGAAAATTGTCAATTTTACTTGCAGAAGATGATGAAAATTTAGGGTTGTTATTACATACCTATTTAACCTCTAAAGGGTATGCTGTGAAACTCGCTAGAAACGGAAAACTTGCGATTGAACATTTTAACAACAACCAAGTTGACTTTTGTATTTTGGATGTTATGATGCCAGAAATGGATGGCTTCGCAACAGCAAAAGAAATACGTGAATTAAATAAAAATGTGCCTATTCTATTTTTAACGGCGCGTTCTTTGCCAGAAGATAAATTAGCGGGGTTTGCAGTGGGTGCAGATGACTACCTCACCAAACCTTTCTCAATGGAAGAATTGCTAGCTCGTATTGAAGCTATTTCCAGAAGAGCAATAAAATCCTCTGATGTGATAGGCGACCAATTGATGGTGGGTAATTTTTTATTCGAGCCTCAAACACGAATGCTTCATTTACCTTCGGGAGCAGTAAAACTTACGACCAAAGAAAATCAATTATTATCCCTTTTAGCGAAAAACAAAAACGAAATTATCGACAGACAAGCGACATTAAGAGCCATTTGGGGAGATGATAATTATTTCAACGGAAGAAGCATGGATGTTTACATTGCAAAACTTCGTAAATTATTAAAAGAAGACCCTTCCATTGAAATTATGAACGTACACGGAAAAGGATTTCAATTGATAGTGAAATAATCTAATTTCAAACAGGAATTTATCTAGTAAGTATTCCTTAATTTTGAAATTCGAAAATTCATAAAATGAAATACTTAATCGTTGGACTAGGAAATCCAGGAAGTAAATACGAAGAAACTCGACACAATATCGGTTTTAAAGTAGTAGAAGCATTTGCTAAAGAATGCAATACAAATTTTGAAGTCAAAAAATTAGGTGACCTAGCCTTGGCTAAATATAAAGGCAGACAAATCTACCTATTGAAGCCTAATACTTTTATGAATTTAAGCGGAAAAGCTGTCAATTATTGGTTGCAAACTGAAAAAATTCCTGTAGAAAATTTACTTGTTATTACAGACGATATCGCTCTCCCTTTTGGTAAACTTAGAATGAAAGGAAAAGGCAGCGATGGCGGTCACAACGGACTCAAAGACATTCAAGCACAACTAAAAACGGCTGAATATGCGCGGGTACGTTTTGGTGTAGGCGCCGATTTCAAACAAGGGCAACAAGCAGATTACGTGCTTGGAGAATGGAATAGCCAAGAAAAAGAAACACTCACTGAACGTATTCAAACTGCGACTGAATTTATCAAAGGATTTACTACGATTGGCATCGGATTAACGATGACGAATTGGAATAATAAGTAAATAGAAATTATTCAAAAATAAATTATTGTCGAAATTCCTAAAATTAACCTAAGCGTTTATTTACCATTAAATTAAGCACTAAAAAACCCTTTCTAACTTTGAATTATCCAACACTCAACTTTGAATTATCTCGCCTTTAACTTTGAATTATTCTAAATAAATTACAGATAATAGACAATAATTATCCCAGAATTCAAAAAATTAAACTTTCACTCTACAAGCATTTTATTTTTGAATGCTTAAA